>Ga0181587_10000417_pt1 | contig 35043 bp, 24 predicted proteins | sample 071ome_27_FD_132463 | JGI IMG/M metagenome (GOLD analysis project Ga0181587, IMG submission 132463) | Coastal salt marsh microbial communities from the Groves Creek Marsh, Skidaway Island, Georgia - 071409AT metaG (megahit assembly) | ecosystem: Environmental > Aquatic > Marine > Intertidal... | reverse complement strand
GTGTAGCAAGCCACTCCCTATGAGCAGCTCCTTACGAGCCACTGCAGGTTAGCCAATACCTGCACGGCAATAGATAGATAGATAGATGGATGGAGGAACAATTGACCAACACAATGACAGAGACCCTGCCTAAGAAAAAACCAAGCCCTCAGCGAGGCAGGGCCGAAACCGAGCGACGGCTTATCGAGGTCGCACTTAAACTGATCGAAGAAAACGGCATCTTGGCTGGACTCAATCTTCGTCAAGTTGCAGAGGGCGCGGGTGTGAACCGGGGCAACATCTATCATTATTTTGGCTCAAGACAAGAACTTCTGCGTGCCGCAATCAGTCAACGCTTTAACGCGTTGGTCAATACCTATACAAAAATCAAGGAACGGAAGGGATTCGTTGCTCGACGAATTCAAGCTTTTCGCTCGAACTCTCTAAATGGTACTAGTGACAGCATATTACGGGCGCTTCTCGTCCTCGATGGCGATGACACGGTCGATCCAATGCCGTTATATGAGAGGCAGCTCAGTCAACTTAAACAGGACGTCATCGATGGCGACATTGACAAAGACCATGACCTAGCCGCCCTCCAGGTGGCGCTGTCTGCCTTCGTACGGGGGTATAAAATTTTCCGCCTGCCCTTCGCCAAGCGCACTGGCCTGAAGCCAAGTGAGCTCGATGACCGTGTCAGCAAGATACTAAGCACCTGGCTCAAGGCAATGACGCAACCTCCAAGAAGCCATTAGCACCAGCTCAAGACCCTCATCTTGAATGTTCGGTAGGATCTGATCAGTAAGTGGTTACCCCGTATCCACTCTCGTTGAGCCCTGGTCATTGAAAACCTGGCTGAGGCAGACCCAAATCAAACCCGCTCCCAATAAAGGACAGTCCAGAGCGGCACCCCATAGATACGCCATAAAGTCGCGGTTAAGCCAGGCAACATACTTCAACCATAACTTTGTCTGAGACTGAGCAATCCCGCTTACACTGCCCGCCCTTTCTGGAAACCAAGAGTCGAACGACATACTACTGACAAGCGGACTTCGTTTCAGCTAATCTAAAGCAGAGCCCTAAGGCTTATATACATATCCGCTCGCCTGCTCCGAGCAAAGCTAAGCACAAGGAACATCATGACAGTTGCTAAACGAAAAATTGGATCACTCGAAGTTCATCCTGTTGGACTAGGGTGCATGAATTTGAGCCATGCCTATGGACCCGCCCAGTCGCATCGCGACGCCGTTAACTTTTTGCGACAGGCCATTGATATTGGCTACGATTTTCTTGATACCGCGACCATTTATGGAATGGGCAACAATGAAAAACTGATTGGCGAGGCGCTCAAAGATCGTCGGCAAGAATACGTGCTGGCCAGCAAATGTGTAATGGGCTTCAAAGACGGAAAACGCCTGCTAGACGCCCGCCCAGAGACGATTAAGCGCGCTTGTGAGGCTAGTTTAGAGCGACTGCAAACGGACGTTATCGACCTTTACTATATGCATCGTCCAGATCCTAACGTACCGATAGAAGACTCAGTGGGCGCACTGGCGGACTTAGTCGGTGAAGGTAAAATTCGAATGATCGGTTTATCAGAAATGTCTGCAGATACCCTTCGCCTAGCGCATGCAGTGCACCCTATCTCTGCTATGCAGTCTGAGTACTCGCTCATGACAAGAAACCCTGAAATCGCGGTACTCGATACCTGCAGAGCGCTGGGTGTTACCTTTGTGCCCTTCTCCCCGGTCGGCCGAGGCTATTTGGCCGATGAGCCGCTGGACCCCAATGGCTATCATGAGAGTGATCTACGGCGCACCTTCCCACGCTTCACCGATCCACATTTTTCTGCGAACTTGAAGCTGTTAGACAAGGCGCGCCAGTATGCTCGAGACCTTGGTTGTACAATTGCTCAGCTAGCCTTGGCTTGGACCCTTGCTCAAGACAAAGGGGCCGTGCCAATTCCAGGGACGACCAATCTTCAACATCTTCAAGACAACTTTGACGCTGGCGCCATTGAGCTCTCTACCGAGATGCTGGCGCAATTAAATGAAGATTTCGCGCCCGACCTTATCGCTGGGCCGCGCTACTCAGAGATTGCTCAGGCAACGGTCACAACGGAGCGATTTGATTTTGAAACTGCCTAGACTGTACCTCATGGTTGACCCCGATCAGAGTGAAAATTGACTTGAGGCAGATGCTCAGGCTTGTATAAGTTGTTCGAGTTACTGATTGCCAAAGCGCGTCGCCCGAGACCCGGGCATAACGTTTGCCTGTAATCCCTCTTCAATAGAGGTAAATGTCGCGTTATCAATAAATGTCGCGTTATCAATAAATGTCGCGTTATCAATACATGACGTGTTATCGGTAAATGACGCGTTGCTGATGATCCGCAGCACGGTTTTACCGCTAGCTCCCTAGACGGCCTTGCAAACACGCTAAAATGACCGCTTGGGAGCCAGTCGAAGGCTATCGACCATCTCGCGCTGTCCTGGAAAACGATGTGCCAGACTTCGCGAGCCGAAACCTTTAGAGTAGAGACTCCCAAGCACCGCGAACCGTGCCATCGAGAACCATTTATGACAACAACAGTCCCAAACCCAGAAGATAGCGCGGATCAGCCAGCAGGTTACGGTACAAAAGCCTACCGAACCTATGTACTGTCAGCGCTCACGCTGATCTATATCATGAACTTTGTAGACCGCGGGCTGCTTGCGGTGGTGGGTCCGGAATTGGTGCCAGAGCTCGGTATTTCTGACACGCAATTCGGCCTGTTAACGGGTTTTGGTTTTGCGCTGCTTTATACGATTGTGGGCATTCCACTAGCGCGCTATGCCGATTCCGCACACCGCGTTTGGATTATGACCATCTGCGTTGCTTTGTGGTCTCTGATGACGGTCCTCTGCGGCCTCGCTAATGAAGTCACCATAGGCTCTGTCACCATTGGGGCTTTCTGGGTATTGCTCATGTGTCGGGTTGGGGTTGGCATCGGCGAGGCTGGTTGCACACCGCCAGCCAATTCCTTGATTGCAGATTACTATGCCCCTCGAGACCGATCCCAAGCGCTCGGCGTCTATTCGATGGGGGTCACCCTCGGCACAATGTTTGCCAACCTCATTGGCGGCTGGGTCACGGATGTTTTTGACTGGCGAACTGCATTTTTTGTCGTAGGGCTGCCGGGCATCTTGATAGCCATAGTATTTAAATGGACTGTTAAAGAGCCGCCCCGGGGATTTACTGACCCTAAAAGTAGCCAATCGAAGGAAAAGGTCAGCCTTCGCGAGGCGATAGCAGAACTCACAACAAAGCCCGCATTTTGGCTCATGACCGCTGGCGCGACCGTAGCGGCATTTTGTGGTTACGGGATTTCTTCTTTCCAGTCAATTTTTTTAGTGCGCACACACGAAATCACCACCGGCGAGGCCGCTATTTGGATCAACACGCCTGTTTCGCTTTCAGCTGCCATTGGTACATTCGCTACCGGCTGGCTTGCAACCAAACTCTATAAAACCCATCCGGGTGCAATTGCTTGGGTGCCGGCACTCGGGTTAGCCCTGTCGATCCCTTTTTATATCTTCGCCTTTACAACCCAGAGCCTACTCTTCGCCGGCATAGGCTTGGTTATCGGCGGCTTTGTGAAGTACGGCTACATCGCCGCTCAGTACACTATTGGCCAAGGGGTCGTCAGTATGCGGGTACGCGCGATGGCAACTGCGGTACTGCTTTTTGTTGCCAATCTTATTGGCTATGGGTTTGGGCCCTTGTTCATTGGTTTTATTTCTGACATTTTCTTTGTGAGCGGCGCGGCAGACCTTGGCGTGGCTGCCGAGGAACTGGTTCGAAATCAATGTCATCCACGAGTCATCGGCGAGTTGAATGACAACCTTCAGAACGTTTGCGGAGAGGTTTACGCCCAGAGCCTTCAGTCAGCGATGGTCATCATGGCAACCCTCTATGCAGCAAGCTCACTGTTTTTTCTTTTGACTTGGCGCCGCTTAGATAAAGATATGGTAGACAGGAACTAAGGCCACGCCGTTCCAATAACGCCTTAAGGAAAGTCGCATTACGATCTACTCACCTCAGCCACACTCCTAGGTCACGTGACCAGAGGCGCATCAGGAGACGCCTCATTTTGCGGTTACCAACCTCATCTTGGCAGCCTTGAAGGCCGCGATGCGATCCCGGAAGTTACCCAAAACCTCCGGCAGCGCCAACATCGCTGGCGTGACAATGAGTGTGAGTAGCGTCGCAAACGTTAATCCAGAGACAATCGCCGACGCCAGCTGCATCCAAAAGGAAGCAATCGGCCCACCGACTTCGATAGAGCGGCCAATCAGATCAATAGAAACGCCAGATGCCATCGGTAGCAAACCAAAGCCGGTCGTAAATGTTGTTAAAAACACTGGCCGCAAGCGCAAACAACCCGTGTGCGTCGCCGTCTGACGTAGCGTCCAATCAGGATGGATTTGACGCAGTTCGTTAAAGGTATCAATCAGGACAATGTTGTTATTTACGATAATGCCCGCCAACGCGACGATACCAACACCCGTCATGATCGCGCTAAAGGGCTGACCGGTCACAATCAACCCCAGTAGCACGCCGACCGTCGACATCACAACCGACGACAACACCAAAAACGTCTGATAAAAACTGTTGAACTGCGTGACCAGTAAAATCCCCATCAGCATCAAAGACAGCGTGAACGCCGTACCGATAAAGCCCAAGGTCTTAGCTTGCTCTTCGTTAGCCCCTCTAAAACGGATACTCACCCCAGGGTCTATGGGCGCTGTCGCAAGCCAAGTTTCGACCTCTGCCACTAGGGTCTCTGGCAGATATCCCGGGGCAGCATTAGCCCTGACATACATGATGCGCTGACTGTTCTGCCGAAAAATTGTACTCACCTTAGGTTGCGCCTTGCGCGATACAAAGCTGCTGATCGGCACTTGCCCATCCCGGGTTGACACTCGGAGCTCATCGAGTTTAGAAAAGCCGCGCTTTTCCTCTGGATAACGAAGCCGAATATCGACTTCATCATCCACGGTATCCGGCCGATAGCGTCCAATCAAAACCCCATTGGTCATCAACTGGATAGCAGAACCAACGGAAGTGACATCAGCACCCATCATCGCCGCTTTTTCTCGATCAACTGTCAGCTCCCAATCAATCCCTGGCACCGGAGCTGTGTCATCGACTGCGATGACGCCCGCCATCGATTCCAGATAAGCTCGCACGCGCTTCGCCTCGATGGCCAATTGAGTGAGATCCTGTCCTTGCAATTGAATCTGCAGGTCCTTACCGACCGGCGGCCCTCGCTCTTGCTCTTTGATCTCAGCACGTACCCCAGGGACGTTCGAGATAGCATCTTGAAAGCCTTGAACTACGGCCCAACCATCTCGCTCTCGCGTGAATCGATCTGTCAATTCTACGAACATAAAGCCAATTTCATCACCGGCTTGCCCGCTTCCAGCACCACCGCCTGTTCCATCCCCTGCTCGGGTATAAATGCTCTGAATGTCACCTACCCCGACAACCCTTTGTTCCACATCGGTTACAAGATCCCGCATTTCGGCTGCTGAAAAATTACCCTTCGTGCCAACCGAGACGCCTGTAAAGCTCGGCTCTACATCAACAAAAAACTGAGCGCCGTTACCTGCGACCCCGTACCAACGCACAATCGCAAATAGCAACCCCAGTGTGATGGCTAGCACCCAAACGGGATGCCCTGTTGCGGCGCCGAGGAGCCGACCAAAGATCCCGCTCGGGCCGGGAAGCTGTCCGTAGCTAAAGTTAGCGTCAACGTCGGCAAGCGGATCCTTTTTGCGCGACTGGCTGGGCTTCATTAGGCCACCTAACACTGGCGCAAACACCAAAGCATAAAGCAGTGACCCCGCCAGGACTGCAAAGACCGTCACAGGCAAGTAACGCATAAATTGCCCTGTGACGCCTGGCCAAAACATCAGCGGCAGGAAAGCTGCTAAGGTCGTGCCCACGGACGCGCAAATCGGCCAGAACATACGTTGAGACGCGCCTAAGTAGGCCTCACTCGGAGAGGCCCCGCTCGCCATTTTTCGATCCGCCAACTCAACAACCACTATGGCGCCGTCTATTAACATCCCCAGACCCAGCAACATCCCAAACATAACCATAAAGTTGTAGGTATAGCCGAGAGCGGATACAAAGATGAAGGCGAACAAAAAGGAAAAGGGGATACCAAACGCGACCAGCAACCCGGAACGAAATCCGACAGCAGCAACCACTACCGTTAATACTAGAAACATCGCCGTTGAGATATTGCCTTGAAGTGTCGAAATCTGTTCGATCGTCTGGGGCGATTGGTCGGCGATATAGTCAATTTGCACCGACCCTGGAAGGTCTATTTTTGTAAGCTCTACCGCCTCTCTTACGCCAGCAACAACGTCAACCAGACTTTCGCCGGCACGCTTGCTGACTTCTATCGCAATAGCAGGCTGGCTGTTGGTTCTGGTAAAGCTTGTGGCGTCTTTGAACGTCTCTCTGAGGGATACGACGTCACCCAAACTCACCACACCGGCGGCATTAGCCTTGATAGGAATGGCGAGTATATCGTCAGCCGTCTCGATCACACTTGGAATCTTGATGGCAAAGCTGCCCCTGCCGGTATCGACGTTACCTGCCGCAATCAACCGGTTATTACGCTGCAAAGACGTCAGCAGTTCCTCCGCGGAAATCCCCAGAGCCTGCATTTGCACGGGGTCAATCACCGCCTCTAGCACTTCTTCTCTCGCCCCTGATATCTTGGCTTCGAGAACACCGGGGACCCCTTCGATCGCGTCTTTCAAGCGTCTGGCGCTCTGCAGCCTAACGCGCTCGTTAGAAGCCGCTCCGCCTACTGAGACCGTGATCACGGGGAAATCAGATGCGGAAACTTCTCTAATGATGGGTTCTTCCGCAGTGCTCGGCAGTTTTACCTTGCCACGATCCACCGCCTCTCGCACGTCTTGCACTGCTTGGTCCGGCTCGAAACTCGAATCGAACTCCAAAACCAATGTCGCCAAACCTTCAGCGGCATAAGCATTCAGCTCATCCACGCCCTCGATCGCTTTCAGCTCAAGCTCCATAGGACGAACCAATAATCGCTCGCTATCTTCTGGCGCAATGCCTTCATGCGGTATTTGAACGACGATCACCGGAACAGACACGTCTGGATCCGACTCGACTGGTATAGACAGAAACGCCACGACCCCGGCAAACATAATCGCTGCAAGCAGCGAGAGCGTCGTCCGTGTGCGGGCGGTTACAGCAGCTAGAGCATTCACGACTTAACGTTGAGAGAGCAGAGTGAGCCCTGTGTAGTCTGCCCGCACCGCTTGACCATCCGCTACATCTTCGTGGCCAACGGTTATAATGTTGGCGTAACGAGGCAATCCTGCCACCCAAACGCCTTCTGGGCCCTCATCGACGACCTCAATTGCGGTAAAAGCAGCGGTTTCTGTAGCGGTAACCACCTTCAAACCCAGTTGCCCTCGGGGATCGAGGCTCAGAGATGCTGGGGAGACGAGGTGTGCCCAAGTTTCACGGACTGGCACCTTAAGTGCAGCGGACAACCCTGCCCTTGCAGCAGCCCCAGGTCGGTCGATTCGCGCCTCTACCTTGTAAGAGCGCGTCGTGACATCTGGCATGCGCGCGACAAAAGTCACCTCGCCAACCAACTCGGCGGTCGAGGACCCAACCGTTACCCTCACAGACTGACCTTCAGTAACAGCGCTGACTTCGCTTTCCGATACCTGGCCTACCACCAACATCGGCTCTAATTCTATAATCGTGGCGCAGCTTGCGCCCGGCACCATTAAATCTCCGACCTCAACAGGGCGGGCCTCGACGAAACCCGCAAACGGCGCCGTCAACTCGGTCTTTGCAAGCATCGCTGCAGCAGAATCTACTCTAGCTATCGCTTGCTCCTTTTGCGCCACTAATTTGGCTAACGCCGCTTTCGATTGCAGCCCTCGCTTACTCAAATCCATCCCGCCCTGATATTCGATATCAGCACTGGCTAGCATCGCTTGCGCTTCTCGGAGCTCTGCGTCCCTGCTGTCCGCGCCGATGCGACACAAAAGCGCCCCTGCATTGACGTAGGCGCCGCGCTCTACCAAGACATCAGTCACCCTACCGGTTACTTCAGATTTCACGTCAACCCGACGATTGGCTTGTGTTTGACCCATCACTTCAAGGTTTACAGGCTTGGCCACCGCCTCAGAGCGCTCTGCTCGGACTGCAGTTTCTGTCCCAGCGTTCAACGTGCTGTCCGCTTGCATAGAGTCTGCGATCGCGTCTTGGGACACGAGATCCCCAGAAAACCACCACACTACCATTGCGCATACAATCCCTGCCGATGCTCGTTGACTCTTATTCAACTGCTGCTCTCCATACGTTTTCGAGTACGCATATCGCACTCACGGCCTGTTCTACGGACCTAACCGCTAAATGGTTCTAGGTGGGCGCCATAAATCTCGACTGCCTTTCACTTACCGCTTGCGGAGGATCCAGGAGATTGCTACGAAAACGACCAAAGCGCTTGCTCGCAGACCCAACATCTGCAAGTTAGACGCTTAAACGGGGGTTACCCCTAGCGTTTGACTCAGGTTTGGCCGCCTTCATTCATCATTGGATTTATCATCTTTGGATTTATCGTCTTTGGATTTATCATCTTTGGATTCGTTATCATTGGATTCATCAACCACCGTGGTGACATTGCATGGGCATAAGACGCTATAAAACCGAAGACGGGCGAGAGTTTGTGCGCACCCCGGATGAACACTTCCGGGACTTACCTGACTTTCCCTTTGCACCGAATTATATTGAGATCGACGGTTTACGCATGCATTACGTCGACGAGGGGCCTAAAACGGGGCAGACCGTGCTCCTGCTTCATGGACAGCCTGATTGGGCCTTTTTGTATCGAAAAATGATCCCCGTCTTGGTTGATGCGGGGCACCGAGTCATCGCGCCAGACATGATCGGCATGGGGCGCTCCGACAAACCTACGGATATCGATACCCACACGATTTACGCTCACGCTGACTGGTGGTTAGCTATGATCGCCGCTTTAGATCTGCGGGACATCACGCTCTTTGCTCAGGATTGGGGTGGCTTCACCAGCCTTGGGGTCGTAGCTCAGCATCCGGAGTATTTTAAGCGCGTCATGATTGCCAACAGCGGACTGTGGCTGATGCCTGACCCTATTTTGAACGTGCCCCAAGGTATTAATAGAAAGGACTTCGCTATTGATCCAAACGCCAAAATTAGATCCTTCGCTGATTTCGCTGCCGACTGCAACGCGAGGGGCTTGATCAAAAACGACATGTCGGAATTTTTTCAAGCCTGGATGATATATGCGTTGACGGGCCCGGACCTCAAGGCCAGCGATAACCTTCGCCATGACTTTGGCGGCATTGAGCTGACTGACAAGGAAGCCAACGCCTATGATGCCCCATTCCCCAGCGAAGCTTATATGACAGGCATCCGGACATTACCCAGTATGGGGTCGCTCATTGATCCCAAGAGAAGTCTGGCGGATTGGGCAGCATTAAAACAGTTTGGTAAGCCCTTTCTCACCGTGTTTGGCGAATTCGATTTGCTCGTTGGGTCTGTGGCAACCCAAAACCAGCTCATCGATCACATCCCCGGGGCTGCTGGACTGCCCCATGACAGAATTCCTGCAGGACACTTCATCCAAGAGACGCAAGGGCCCGAGCTCGCTAAAAGGCTTAATGAGTTTATTGCACATCATTAACCGATCATCGCCCATCCTTTTCGGATAGAGTCCAAGCATCGTCTTCGAGTCGTTGCCCCTAGACACAATCTCCCGTCTCGCATCATTTGCAACCCTCCTTGGAGGCCCAGCCACCCTGTTCGCCCTGGCGCGCGCTCAGATAAACGCTGTGATCTCTCTTCTGATCAGTCTACGCGATGACATGCAGCGGGTCTCATCGCCAAATTTGGTAGACGTATTCTCACCCAATGGGCAAACGGAATTTAATTTGATCGAGCAATCTTAAGATAGGGTGCCGGTAAAAACCCGCATTCAATCGCCTTTTAGCCGTCATTGTGCCTTGAGATGTTTAAATACCTGTTCAAGTGCCGATGGCGAGCCCATTGATCCGTCTCCAGATACCGGCCTATCTCCTCGATCGAAATCTTCGAGTGTCGCTTGCCCATCCCGCACGTTTTCAGGCAGCGGCGGCCCCACCACCCCCTCTTTTTCTGTAGCAAAGAGCGGTTTTGACCTAGCCCAATTTAGGCGCGCGAAGTAACCACCGCCAGCTTCGTGGATACTGGCTTCGGACTGACAAGTGGGGTGCGCGAGCCAGGCCACCAGCGCTGACACTTTATCGGGAGATAATCTCTCGGTGATTTCGGCCGGTGCCGTTCGAGCCGCGGGCTTACCTTGGGCTAAACGGCGTTCATTCACCGAAGCCGCGAAATCCTGCGTCATTCTGGTGTCGGCCTGCGGAACTAGCACATTGCATTTAATGTCCATTTTAAGTTTTAGTGCTTCAAATTGGAGCGAGTTCGCGAGCCCAATGAGACCGGCTTTACTCGCAGCATAAGCCGCGACCCCAGCGCCATACATTGCCGGTGATGACGTCATAATGCAGCGACCATATTTTTGCGCTACAAATATCGGCCAAACTGCCTTCATGACAGTAAATACCCCAGTTAAATTAACATTGAGGGTCCGCTGCCAGGCATCCAAGGTCAGCTCCGACCAAACTTCGGGCGTTAAAATTCCTGCATTATTCACCACGATATCGATGCGACCATAAGCTTGCATGGCGCTGTCGATGATCAGTTCACCCTGCTCTACCGAATCATAGTTGGCTACTGCGTCACCCCCCAGCTGACGGATCTCAGCCACAACCTCATCCGCCACCTTAGCCTCCGCATGGCCACTGCCATCATAGGCTGCGCCCAAATCGTTGATGACAACTTTGCAGCCCCTCGATGCTAAAAGATGGGCATGGGCTCTACCTAGCCCACGGCCAGCACCGGTAACCACCGCGACCTGTCCGGTAAAATCTAAGTCATTTAGGTTGTTCATCTTCTATCGTCGCTCTGGGCTCTACATCAGCCCGCAGTCTAAAGGAATTGCTTTGGCCCGTCATTTGACCCTCAACACCCAAGCACGACTCGCGTTTGGCGATCCAGGCGTAGCTTGCTGCTCTCATCAATCAAACCTTTATTGGAAACCAATCCATTGGCAGCCGGCCCGAGGGCTACTGACCCGAGGGCAAGGGGCAACAACAAGATCAAGCTCGGCCCCGACTTCAGCAACTACCCAATTCCTCAACAGGAGGACCCCATACATTTTTCCTCTGACTCACACTAGGAAGCCTAAACGTTAATGCGGTATGGTTGGACATGGATGGTTAGCGAAGAAACAGACATGACGACAACCGATCATCGGCTTACTCCTGAAACGCTAGGATTTGACCCAGAGGCCCTGGCAAGACGCTATGCAGAAGAGCGCGAGAAGCGCATCAGGCCAGATGCCGAAGCGCAGTTTGTACAGTTAACCCATGACTCTCCGTTTGCAAATCAATATCTGGAGAACGACCCGTACAGCGAAAGACGAAACCGACCGCCTTTAAAAGATGAACGCGAAGTGATTGTCATTGGTGGTGGTTGGGTTGGCATGCTAACCGCAGCCCGCCTCAATCAGGCCGGTGTCAGCGATGTACGCATTGTAGAAAGCGGTAGTGATTTTGGCGGCACCTGGTACTGGAATCGTTATCCAGGCGCCCAATGCGATATCGAGTCCTACAGTTATTTACCGCTGCTTGAGGAAACGGATTATGTACCGAAACTGCGATTTTCCTATGCGTCCGAGATCTATGAGCATGCTCAAAGAATTGGTAAACATTTTGATTTGTATAAAGATGCGGTATTCCAAACTTGGGTCACCGAGTTACGCTGGCTAGAAGACGAATCGATGTGGCGGGTAACCACCAATCGTGGAGACGAAATGCGAGCACGCCATGTGTGCCTCGGCACGGGACCTGCAAACCGCCCTCGCCTGCCTGGGATACCAGGGGCTGAATCTTTTAAAGGTCATACTTTCCATACTTGCCGTTGGGACTATAACTACACAGGCGGCGGTCCTGACGGCAACCTCACAGGCCTTGCAGACAAAACCGTTGCCATTATTGGCACCGGAGCCACCGCAGTACAGTGCGTGCCCGCTTTGGGCGAGAGCGCAAAACAACTCTATGTCTTTCAAAGGACCCCATCGTCCGTTGACGTCCGCAACAACGCCGAGACTGACCCAGACTGGGCTGCTAACCTTAAGCCTGGATGGCAGAAAGCCAGACAAAAAAAATTCGGCGAGGCATTTTTAGGGGGACCGATTGATTCTGCTTTTATCGATGATGGATGGACACGCCTTACTCGAAATCTAAAATCGCTGGTTGCAAATAGCGACGAAAACATCGCGACTTTGGCACAACTCGCTGATTTTAAGACAATGGAGACCATCAGAGGGCTAGTAGATGATACGGTTAAAGACCCTGGGGTCGCCGAGAAGCTAAAAGCCTATTACAACCAATTTTGTAAAAGACCGACCTTTAACGACTTTTATCTAGATACCTTTAATCGCGCTAACGTCGAATTAGTGGATGTGAGCGCTACCCAAGGTGTCGAGGCAATTACTGAAAATGGCATCATTGCCAACGGCCGCGAATATGCCGTTGATTGCATTATTTATGCCTCAGGGTTTGAGATTACCTCGAGTTACGAGCGCCGCCTAGGCATCCCAATTTTTGGCATTGGTTCAAAGTCGATCTATGAACATTGGCAGGAAGGTATGCGCACGATGCATGGCCTGATGGTAAGCAATTTTCCTAACCTATTTCTATGCGGCGGTGGCTTTGTATTTCAACTGGGCGCGAACTACGCCCACGGGATCGATGTTCAAGCCGAACACGTCGCCTATACGATCAGCGCGCTCCAGGATCGAGGGGTCAAATCCGCGAATGTCTCAAATGAGGCAGAGGAGCGCTGGATCGCCGATCAATTAGAGACCAAGGGCTCCGGGTTTGTCCTAGGAGGTTCGCCGGACTCCTGCACCCCTGGTTATTACAATCAGGAGGGGACTTCAAAGCGTTATCGTAATGTTAGACGCGAAACCTATAGCAAAGGGGTCGGCGCCTACATGAAACTCCTGAAAAATTGGCGCGCTGCCGGCGACTTAGACGGCCTTGAGTTGAACTAAGCCAAATAACTCGCGCATTCCTGCGTCACATGCAATGACCTTACCGTTGCCTGGCCCTAACACAGGACTCGGCTGGCGGTTCTTGCCCTGTCGGCGACAGGCAACCTCTGCCTTTCACTTGCTGGATAACCTCGTTACTGACCGTCCCGCGCGCGAGCAATGGCTGCTTCAGCCATCTTACGTTCAGAGCCATCCAGCCGAGCTTTCATACCTTTGTTCATTTCACCTAGGATTCTAGCAGCGTACTCATTGTCTTGGATCTTGGCCCAATAACCTGAGACCCGAGTGCCTTCAAGGATTGGACTATCGAAACCAAGGCGCGGCAGCGTGCTACTGCACATCCATAAGGCGGGTACGAGGCTGCAGTCGGCTCGCGTTAGGACATCTCCAACAGCAAAATCACCCTCTCCGATATGCTGTTCTAGCGCTCGCACGCCACGCTTAACCTGTCCTATTAGGAGATCGAGCACGGCTTGCACGCGACTTGCCTTGTCGGCCTGGCTCAGCGACAAAAAAATGTTATTCATCAGGTACAGGTCGGCAATTCTGGAAACAACCCTGGCGTCTGCGCGAGCTTTTAGCGAGTCACCGATCAAAGCTTTATCGGGAAACCGCTCATCAAGATATTCTGCGATGACTTCTGATTCAGGAATAAGACCTTCGTCCACTGCCAGTACAGGGATACGACCAATGGGCGATACCTCAGACATCTTGCCCATCATAAACTGTACCGGCAGTTCAAACCTGAGCTGATCCTCGATACCCATTGCATAGATTTGCATCCGAACTTTCGCACTATAGGGGCTAAGGTCACCGGTATATAACTTCATATTTTTTTACCTTTTCAACTGAGTCCTGTTCTTTAACTTCTAAACTGAGTCCTTTAGGTTAGCTTCTTGACTGAGTCTTGCCGCTTAAAGTCTTGCCATACTGGCGCGCCTAGTTTTCTTCGGTTACGCCACTATTTGAGTCACCAAGGCAGGCGAGTCCTGGCAGCCGCACATATTTTGCGGGCGTTGTGACCATCGGTTTACCTTCTGCAGGTTAGCGACCTTCGGGCTATTGGTCCGACTAGAAATCCCCAAAAGCCGAGGCTATAGCCGCTCATTGACCGCACAGGCTCGGCGCGACCTAGGTCGGATCACTAGGTTCTATGACAAGTATCAAAGTATCAGCTGCCAGCTGCTGACCAGGTTTTACTAGCACTTCGGTGACGCTTCCTGCCACATTCGCCACAATTTCATGCTGCATTTTCATGGCCTCGAGGATCGCTAACTTTTCTCCTACCTGCACCACATCACCGACCCTAACCAACACCTCCAACATTTGGCCATGCATGGGGGCGATCACTTCGCCAGATCCAGCAGATTCATTGCCCCCTAATATGAGCCTTGTTGATTCCATCACAGAAAAGCTCTTACTCGGCAGGGCCAAAAACAACCGTCCCGATACCAGCCGTGTAAAGGTCACTGAATAGCAGCGACCAGACTGCGTGAACCGCACAACATTGTTGCCAACAAACTCAGCTCTTAACGCAATTTCCTCGCCGTTAACCTCGACAGCATAGCCCGTCGTCGCTGGTTTAACCCTAACCTCAAAATTGATGTCATCAACCAAATAGCGATAGGCAGTTTGAAGATCTCCAGCACTACTCCAATTGAGCAGCTCTTCGCTGACATAAGCGTTGCGCTTGGCTGCGTCCTGATCTAACAAATACTCGATCACTGCAGCACAAGCGATGTCGCTGACACTGGGCGCCGTCTCAACCCATCCATGATCACCATAGGTCTCGGCAATGAAAGCTGTGGTGGCATGACCGTTTGCAAACTCGGGCTGGCCTACGACATCGATCAAAAAATCACGATTCGTCGCGGGGCCAAACAAGGCCGTTTCACCCAGTGCCTGAAGAAGTTTTCGCCGAGCTTCTTCTCGATCCGCGCCCCAAGCAATAATCTTGGCAACCATAGAGTCGTAATATGGCGATACCTCACTGGCATTGGCGATACCTGCATCCGTACGCACACTTTCCGAAGGGGCCCACAAATGAATCATCCCAGTGCTGGGCAAAAAGTCCCGACTAGGATCTTCCGCACATAGACGCACTTCGATCGCGTGGCCGAGCAAGGCCACGTCTTGTTGAGCTATACCCAGCGGCTGACCCGAGGCAACCGCCAATTGCATCGCCACCAGATCAAGCCCTGTGACCATTTCAGTCACAGGATGCTCGACTTGCAATCGTGTATTCATTTCTAAAAAGAAAAATTGCCCCGCTTCATCTAGGAGAAACTCAACTGTGCCTGCGCCCTGATACTGTACGGCTCGCGCGGCTTCCACCGCTGCCGCACCCATCGCGCGGCGTAAGTCCTCGGTCATAATCGGACACGGCGACTCCTCTAACACCTTTTGATGCCGACGTTGTATCGAGCAATCTCGTTCTCCTAAGTGCACAGCGTTGCCTAGACTATCGGCGAAGACCTGAATCTCCACATGACGCGGTCTCTGCACCGCCTTCTCGAGGATTAACTGCCCTGACCCGAACGCGTTTTCCGCTTCTGATCGAGCAAGTGCCAGCGCCTCTACCAAACCCTCTGCCGATGCGACTAGGCGCATGCCACGCCCACCGCCACCGGAAGCCGCCTTGACCATAATGGGATAGCCAATCTTCTCAGCCTCAGCAGATAAATTCTCGGCGCGCTGATCAGCCCCTTGGTAGCCTCGAATGCACGGAACTCCTGCTTCAAGCATATGACGCTTGGCACGGGCTTTGTCTCCCATAATTTCAATTGCCTCGGCAGGTGGGCCAACAAAAATCAACCCAGCTGCAGCAACAGCTCGGGCAAAATCCGCGTTCTCTGATAGCAACCCGTAGCCGGGATGAATCGCATCCGCCTCACGGGCGATGGCCGCCTCAATGATCTTATCGCTGCGCAGATACGAGTCGCTCACCGACGCCCCGCCAATACATACCGATTCATCAGCGAACAAGGTATGGGGCGCCAACGCATCAACATCAGAATAGATGGCTATGGTATGCATTCCTTGGGCTTTCGCCGTACGCATTATCCTCAGCGCGATCTCGCCACGATTGGCGATTAATAAGCGGGCTATACTGGTCAAGCTTGGTACCTCACATTCTCGCCACACCAAAACTGTTTGGCTTGAGTACCCGGTTTCTCGCCTCCAGACACGTCTCTAAAGTAAATCCGAGCACCTTGCGGGTATCTCTTGGATCTATGACGCCATGATCTAGGTTGCGCCCTGAGGTATAAAAGGCGCTCTCCTGGCGGCCAAAAATCGCTTTGATTGTCGCTTCTTGCTCTGCCAACGCTTCACCATCGACTTCGGTGCCACGACGCTCTGCAGCTACCGCGGCCACTTGACTCATAGTCTTAGCTGCCTGGGCACCACCCATAACCCCTGTGGAGGCATTAGGCCACGAAAACAAAAAGTCCGGCTCATAAGCATAACCGCACATCCCGTAGTTGCCCGCGCCAAAACTCGCTCCAATATAAAGGGCTATTCGAGGCACCCGGACGTTGGTGACTGTAGCAATCATTTTAGAGCCGTGCTTGATCATGCCGGCGTGCTCGTAATCAGTGCCGACCATATAACCTGTGATATTGTTTAAAAAAATAATCGGCATATCCGACTGGTCACACAGCTGGAAAAATTGGGTTGCTTTGGTAGCGCCAGATGGATCAAACGGCCCATTGTTGCCAATGATGCCGCAGACATACCCCATGATGGCAGCCTGCACACAAACCGTCGCCGGGCCATACGCCGGCTTAAACTCTTGAAAATCTGAACCGTCTACTACCCTTGCGAGCACCTCGCGCACATCATAAGGCACCGTGTAATCAATCGGCACTACACCGGCAATCTCGTCTGGGTCATACACCGGCGCTATGTAGTCTCGCCGTCTGGGTGGATTCAGACGCGCATTCCAGTCGAGTCGATGCAAGACATCACGGGCCATGGCAACGCCGTGCGCATCGTCTTCTGCAAGATATTCAACAGAGCCTGTGACTTCGGCATGCATTTCAGCGCCACCCAACAAACGCTCGTCAGCGATCTCCCCCGTTGCCGCTCTGACCAGCGCTGCGCCGCCCAGGGCGGCAAGACCATTATTTTTTACGCCCACCACATAATCGCTCATACCCGGCATATAAGCGCCCCCCGCCGTTGAAGGACCATGCAAAACCACCAACGTTGGAATACCGGCGGCGCTCAATCTCGCCAAGTTACGAAACAGCTTGCCTGCGTCTGCCCATAGCTCAACCTCATAGGCCATCAAATTAGCGCCGGCACTCTCAACCAGGTGAATGAAGGGCAGCTTCAAGCGTAGCGCAATTTCCTGAGCGTTTAGCGCCGCGAGCCAGCCACCTCGTGTTGCTGTACCGGCACGAATACCGCTGTCGTCCACCCAGACCATGCAGCGCACGCCCTGAACGAAACCGATACCTAATATGACCGAGCCACCCGGCACGCTGGTCTCGGGGTCAGAGTCTTCCAAGAGGTAATTGGTCAGGGAGTGTAACCGCAAAAACGGCATCCCTGGATCTAGAAGCCGAGACAGACGCTGGCGTGGCGGCAGTTGGCCTCTTGATTCAAAAGTTTCGTTTCTGCGCTCCGATACGGCCACTGCCTTGGCTTCTAGCTCGCGTAATTTATCCACCAGCGCCAACATTGCTGCCCGATTTTCAGCATATTGACCGGAAGTCTTGTCGATGCGCGATGTAAATATAGCCATGCCTTCCTCTGTCAATAAGCGTTAGCAGTCGGTGTTCGTTAGCGCGTTAGGAGCCACGCCCGCCCCGCATTCAGCCTGCCTGATCCAGCAGCAACGATTGCAACAACAAGCGGTGGTAGTCCTCATCTCCAAACTGATACTGACACCAAAGTGCGCGTCTTAGATACAGCTGTGCATCGCACTCGTAGGTAAACCCAAAGCCACCGTGGAATTGAATCGCACGATCTCCCGCGAAGCTAAAACCTTCGCTCGCTGTTGCTTTTAACATTCGAAGCGCGATCTCTCTCTCATGGCTTTGGGCCGACTCATAAATCGTCACTGCATGATATAGATGCGAGCGAGTGGCCTCTAAACCAATCAGAATATCAACGGTGGGATGCTTTAGAGCCTGATAACTACCGATATAATGATCAAACTGTTTTCTGGTTTTTAGGTATTCAACGATAAGATTCAGAGTGCTTGCATGACCCCCAGCCATCTCCGCTGAGATGAGCAGCATCGCCGCTTGCTCGATCGCTTCGAAGCACGTTTCCGGCAACAGCTGCTCCTTAGGTAGGACTATCCCATCTAGGGTCAATTGGTAGCAGCGTCTAGTTTCATCGATAATCTCTTCGCGCTTTAGCGCCTGAGATGGAATCGCTGCCTGCGGTATGAGCGCGAGGCGCGGCTTACCTTCAAATTGCAAGGACACGAGGACAACATCGGCGATCTTCGCGTCTTGTACTAAACATTTTGTCCCGGACAGGACTATCCCATCGCCTTCGATGCTGCCCCGACAATCGACATCTGTAAGTAACCAACTGCCGCCAGGCTCGGTTAATGCCATGGTTGCAATAGCCCCACCCGCAATTTTTGGCAGCCAGTTTGCCCTCTGCTCATCGCTGCCAGCGAGCAACAAGGTGTCTGCTGAAATCGCTGACCAAACCAAAGGGCTTACCATTAAATTTCGCCCCATGGCCTCGACCACCGGGACAAGATCACCAACCCCTAGTCCGAGACCGCCATAGGTCTCTGGAATATTGATACCAGCCCAACCGAGTTCCACCATCGACGACCAGAGGTCTCTAGATAAACTCTCCTCTTCACCGATTCTGCTGCGAACGACATGGATACTCGAGTGCTTTTCGCAAAAGTCTAGCGCTGTATCCAGCAGCATGCTTTGTTCTTCGGTACAAATAATCTGATTACTCATAAAAGTTCCTGACTCAAAACCGTTAGTAGCCTAACGCCCTAGCTCTTGGGTAGACCCAAGACTCGTTCGCCCATAATGTTATATTGGACTTGGGTGGTACCGCCGCCAATCGTCGCAGAAAATGAATTGAAGTAGATGCGTTGCCATTTGCCTCCATCTACTGCATCCGGGGATACAAAGCGCCCGCCATTTGCCCCCTGAAGCGATAGCGCGAACTGACAAAAACGTCGCTTTAGCTCAGATCCTCTTAGCTTCCCAGACATTGGAATTGCGCCGGGCCGTTCGCTATTTAATGGCGGGATCGCAGCTTTGGCGGCCATCAATGTATTACTCCTGGCCTCGATTAGAAGTTGTACCATTTGATCTCTTATTAAAGGATCGTCCAACGCTGGTTTACCGTTTCGCTTGGAGCGTCGTGCGAGTTCGAGCACATCGTTGACATTGACATCCATCATCGACAAGCCACCCGCCTGGCCGCCGACATTACCTCTTTCAAACATCAGCGTCGCCATGGCTACTTGCCAGCCTTCCCCTTCCTGACCCATCATACAGTTGGCAGGAATACGGGCATCGTTAAAAAAGGTCTGACAAAAGCCATATTCGCTGGTGAGCTTCTGGATCGGTTGCGGGTTAATCCCCTCTGCTTGCATCGGCGCAAGAAAAAAACTTAACCCAGCATATTTATTAGGCCCATCGTTGGAAGTGCGTGCCAGCAGAATCATGTACTTGGCATAGGCACCGAGGCTAGTCCAGATTTTTGACCCATTGACAACATATTCGTCACCATCTTTGACAGCCTTGACCTGAGCGCTACCCAAGTCCGAGCCATGATCTGGTTCTGAGAACCCCTGGCACCAGATGTCATCGGCATTCAAAATCCCTTTGATGTATTGCCGTTTTTGCGCCTCGGTGCCCTGCTGGAGTATCAAAGGTCCAGCCCAATTCAATCCAATCGTATTGGTCATAAACGGTACTCGCTGGCGAGCCATTTCTTTGGTAACGATGTCCTGAAATATTTGTGGCATACCTCGACCACCATATTCTTCGGGCCAAGACATGCCTAAATAGCCTGCTTCGTAAACCTTTCGTTGCCAATTACGGAGATACTCAAACTGTTGGTCTGTGCCGACCTCCATAAATGATTCCGGCAACAAAAACCCTGGGTCGCCAGGATTGTTTTCTTTAAGCCATGCAGAAACCTCTGCTCTGAACTCATTCTGCTCTTGCTCACTTACCATCTTTCAACCTCCCATGACGCGAATCACAAAATTATTTACAGCCTGGCCACACCAAAGGTGTTCCCCTGAGTGCCCCGATGCTCGGACTCAAGACACGTCTCGAGCGTAAAAATGAGCACCGCTCGGGTATCTGCAGGATCGATAATGCCATCATCCATCATTCGAGACGAACAATGCATGGCTTCAGAGGCATGCTCCATACTTTCGATGATTGCAGCGCCTTGCTTTTCCATCTGATCTCTCTGTTCTTGCGGGATTTCTTCACCTGCAAGCCTCGCCCTGTCCTCCGCGATCACGCGCATGACACCAGCCGCTTGTGCGCCGCCCATTACGGCTTGGCGTGCCGTTGGCCATGAGAATACAAACTCCGGCTTCAATGATTTTGAACACATCGCATAATTGCCCGCGCCGTAGGCATTACCTACGATAATGGTGAGCTTGATCGGTCTGAAGTTAGCCACCGCCTGAATCATCTTTGATCCATGTTTTACCTGGCCTGCTTGCTCTGCCTCAACGCCAACTAGGAACCCGGTGGTATTTTGAAGAAAGATCATCGGCGTATTGCTCTGATCGCAGAGCTGAAGGAACTGCGTCGCCTTTTTGGCCCCCTGGGGCGTAATGGGCCCATTGTTGGTGATCACACCACAGCGCCACCCGCCAATATGCGCATGCCCGCATACAGTGTGTTGATCGATCGCAGGTTCAAACTCAAAAAACTGCGAGCCATCAAAGACTCTCGCGATCACCTCACGCATATCATATGGCACACGTTTATCTTCAGATACAATGCCGCGAAGCTCTTCAGCTGGATACAGCGGCGCGACCGCGGGCTGGTCCGGGGTTATGCGCTCACCGGCATCTGGGGGGAATTGATCTAGGATATCGCGGGCAGTTCTGATGCCATCTGCATCGCTCTCCGCCAGATACTCGCCCGTTTGTGAGATGGTTGCGTGCATCTGCGCCCCACCCAAAGGTTCATGTTCTGCTTCTTCACCGGTGGCCGCCTTCAGAAGCGGCGGACCTGCCAGAAACAAATGCGTTTGGTTACGGACAAGCACGACGTAGTCGGATAGTGCCACCTGGTAGGCACCCCCTGCAGTTGCATTTCCGTGGGCAACGGTAATCTGCGGTATCCCAGCAGCCGAAAGCTCAGCCTGCTGACAATAAACACGACCACCATCCAAGAAACCATGCACACCCCAAGGATCAGGGTCTCCGCCACCCGCAAGATTGCCACCGCCGCTTTCGCTCAAACACACCAAAGGCAGCTTTGTCCTAAATGCGATTTCTTGAAGTCTAAGATTCTTCCTTGTAGTGACTGAGGTGATGGTCCCACCCTTGATGGCATAATTCCAAACCATCGCGAGTATTCTTCGCCCCTTTACGTAGCCAATGCCAACAATGAGATTACCGCCAGCAGATTCACCGGCTTTGTCACCATTCATCCCAAGACCAGCAATGGAGGACAATTCTAAAAACGGCGCTCCGCGATCAAGCAGATGCGAGAGTCGCTCCCGGGGCAGAAGCTTACCTTTTTTTTCTGCGCGCTCGCGATATCGCTCCTCACTCGCCCTGATATTTCTTTCTACGATTCGAACCTTTTCTACATAATTCGTCATGAAGGCCACATTATCTCGATAGGCCTGACTGCTCGTATCTAGCTTTGATTCAAGCTGACTCATCTTCATCCTCCGCTAAATTCAGTTCGACGAGAAATTGTCGATTCTTTACCTGATGACCTTCTTCGACGCCGATTCGCTGCACCACGCCATCGCCATCGGCAACATGACGATGCTCCATCTTCATGGCCTCTACAATCACCAAAGCCTGCCCCTTAATGACCTGATCCCCCTCGGCAACCAGTACCCCAACAACAAGGCCCTCGGTACTGGCATGGATCTGCCCGCTACTCGCATTATCCGCTGATGTCTCCGGTACATAAGTGACGATCTCTGCATTCAGGTTATCCTTTCCAAAGTCGATGCTAACCTGCGTGTCGGTAAGATAATAAACTGCTTCATGGCTGACCTCCCCAGTCCGGAAAACCAGCGTGCCACCATCGCAGTGCGTGATTTCAATGCCATACTCCACGCCTTCTACCCAGACATGAAAACCGGAAGCGGTGGATAGGCTTGTGACCGCCCTCTCAACGCCTGCTATTAAAAGCTTCTCGCGTATTTGCATTGGCTCGGTGTTACTCCAGGGCGCCAATTGCGAGCCGTTTTTGGCACTATTGTTTGCGCCAACACAAGAAATCAGGGCACCGGCCACTGCGATCCAATGATTCTGGGATTGCCCTTTCAACTGCGCAATCAGCGCCTCGTTGATAAACGATGTCGTGGTATCTCCTTCGATAAAGATTTTTTGTTCAAGTAGATCGATCAAAAAGCTCTTGTTCGTTTTTAGACCTAGAATCTTGGTTTGCATTAACGCGCGCACTAACCGGCGCCTTGCCTCTTCTCGATCCTTTCCCCAACAAATCAGCTTCGCCAACATCGCGTCGTAGTAAGGCGTAATCTGGCAACCGCTATGCAAGCCATGATCGATTCGCACCCCGACATTTTCATAAGGTTCAAAATACTGGATGATGCCGGTTTGAGGCATGAACTCATTCAAAGGGTCTTCCGCGTAGATTCGGACTTCAATTGCGTGACCGTCAAATTGAATTTCGTCTTGGGTCTTGGGAAGCCGCTCGCCCATCGCAATCCGAAGCTGCCAGTCAACCAAATCAACGTCTGCCACCATTTCAGTCACAGGGTGTTCAACCTGCAGCCGGGTGTTCATTTCGAGAAAGTAAAACTCGCCGCTATCATCAACTAAAAACTCTACCGTCCCAACGCCCTCATAGCTGACGGCCTTGGCAGCGTTCACCGCTGCAGCGCCCATTTTTGCACGCAATTCAGGACCTACGAACGGCGATGGACACTCCTCGATCACTTTTTGATGGCGCCGCTGGGCAGAGCAGTCACGTTCTCCAAGATGGATCACGTTTCCATGACAATCCCCAGCAATTTGAACTTCGATATGTCTGCCATCAACGATGGCTTTCTCTAAAATAAGTTCATCACTGCCAAAGGCACTAAGGGCTTCTGATCGTGCCGAATCCATCGCCGATTCTAAACCGTTGAGATCCTCGACAAGTCGCATACCGCGACCACCTCCACCAGCGGCTGCTTTCACCATAATCGGCGCGCCGATTGTTTCGGCTTCTGCCCGTAGCTGCGCATTATCTTGATGACCACCTTGATAACCCGGCACACAGGGTACGCCCGCTTTAATCATTAAATCTTTTGCAGAGGCTTTATTGCCCATCAAGTTGATGGCATCAGCGGATGGTCCGATGAACTTTAGACCATTGTCGGCACAAGCTTTGGCGAACGCCGCATTTTCGGACAGAAAACCGTAGCCGGGATGAATAGCATCTGCCCCCGAGACTAAGGCAGCCTGAATGATTTTGTCCATATCAAGATACGATTCTGCGGGGGTTTGGCCACCAATACTCACACTGGCATCAGCCATTGCGACGAATCGGGATTGGGCATCCGCGTCGCTATGGACGGCTATGGCGTCAAAGCCTGCTGCCTGAACACTGGCAATTACACGACAGGCAATCTCTGCGCGATTTGCGATCAGTATTTTTCTCATAGTTTCACCTAGCGAGTGTTTTGATTGTAGGTCGTTGTCGATTTCTGGCGTTGTTGGCTTTACCTATTTCAGTTGAGCAACCAAGGCTGACGGCACTTCGATCACCTTCGCTCGAAGATACTCCCCCATCGTTTTTGCTTGACCGTCAATCCGAACAGAGGATGAAACCCCTTCTCCGAGAATACCGTGAATATAAAAATTCAGTGCAAAAAGATTCGGCAGGTCGAATCGCTCTACCTCATATTCCGCAGTATCTGCCAGCAGCGCCTTAAACCGCTCCACGGTTAAAAAATCATGCAAAAATCCGAATGCCTCAGGGGTTTTGGCCCAAATGCCGATATTCGCATTACCACCTTTGTCCCCAGAACGCGTACCGAATAATCGACCGAAGGGTATTTGCTCAGTGTCACCTCGAGGATACTCGGGAATTTTGACCGGTAGTTGTTGATAGTAAATCGGGTCCAATCCCATCTGGCTCGTCGGCAAAATCTCAACCGACTGCCCATCTATATGCACCGTTTCTGTGATGTGCTGACTATCTACCAGCGCAGGCCAATAGGAAATGTAGGCACCACCGGCACCTGCTGCACTCGAGCTAAACCCGGGGAAATTTGCTAAAGCCAGCTCAATAATTTTGGCTGAAAAAATTCGGCCAACGAGCTGAGGATTCTTTGATTTAACGCTTATTCTTAGTCGAGCGTAGGCCTCTTCATTGGTTTGCGGGTTTTCTTTGTCGTTACGAATGAGTTGAATATTAACCTCGTCAAACTGATCCTTACCACCCACGGAACGGAACAGCGTATCTGTGAAAGTATCGGCTTTGGCTTCAATATCCAAACCCGTCAGCAACATTTCCATACTGTTGCGGAATCCGCCCGCGGTGTTGATGCAAACCTTGTGCGTCGTGGTCGGACTACTGCCTCGGCATCCTGAAACATACACCCGGTCCTCACCCTGCTGCTCAATACTCATAGTGTCAAAATGGGCGATTACGTCTGGATTGAGATAAGCGGGCGAACTGATCTCATAAAGTAGCTGAGCCTTGACCGTGCCAACGGACACCAAACCACCGGTGCCAGGGTGTTTGGTAATGGTAAAATTACCGTTCGCTTCAATTTCGGCAATGGGATAGCCCATATTGTGGAAGCTTGGCACCTCTTGAAAAAAGGCATAGTTACCGCCCGTTGCTTGAGCGCCACACTCGATAATATGACCTGCAGCAAGGGCACCGGCGAGGGCATCATAATCCTGCCGCTGCCAATTAAATTTCCATGCCGCCGGACCAATCACCACCGCGGCATCGGTGACCCTTGGGCAGATCACTACATCCGCGCCCCGGTCCAAGGCTTCTTTGATACCCCAAGCACCTAAATAAGCATTGGCAGTCACCGGCGGCTTATCGCTCGCTGACAACACCTCCTCGGTATCTATGTTCACAAATCGCTCGCCTTTGTTTTGCAAATCAGCGAGTCTGGGCATCAAATCATCTCCATCGATGTAAGCTACCTTTACCTTTAAGCCAAGCTCATCGGCAATTTCAGCGACCGCCGACGCCATACCCGCGGGGTTTAGACCCCCGGCATTCGTCACAATTTTAATTTGTTTTTCCATGCAGGTTGCCAATACATCTTTGACCTGCTTTAGAAACGTTCCAACATAACCGCTATCAGGTTTTTTCGAGCGCTGGTTGTACAAGATGGTCATGGTCAGTTCGGCAAGATAATCACCCGTAAGCACATCGATAGGGCCGCCCTCGACCATCTCTCTGGCGGCACTAAGTTTGTCACCGTAAAAACCACTGCAGTTTGCAATCTTAATTACGTCAGTCATGTCGAACTTCCTTTAGCTGAAGCAGGGTTGCGATTAAAGCAATCCACTTGTTGATGTGTTTTAGGCTCATGCCTTTGTCATTACCATAATGCTCTTGAACCGAAAGTCTTCGCATAAAACTGCCGTGGATCTTGAGCAATAAAGTTGCCTAGTTGTCATCACTGCTAACCGCTTAACGTTGATAGCGTACGCGCAGCAAGCCGATGACCCCGGCCTCGCCGCTCTGAGACGATACCCGTCTTGATTGAGGTATCGGTTCGCGCAGCGATGAAGCATCTCCAAAAGCGCCCACAGGCCGATGGATTAACGAATTTGGTCCAGCCGGTCATTAAAGCCTGCGCTACATCTTTGGGGACCTCAGGTTGTGACCGAAAAGGCCGTGCTAATCGACTGTTCAATGTCGCTGCAACAAGATCTTTTTCCAATGAATCATGGTGCTTCATCGCCTCTTGCGAGCAGACAGCTTCACAGCTGAGACGATTCAACGAGGTTTCGCTAAAACCCATTTCAACCAGCGATGCATTTGCGCCCTTGCAGCGCAATGCTCTAGCACGATTGCTTCTGATTGCTTGCTTGTTCCGCGAGGATCCGAAAGACACGGTTCTTAGCCTTCTTGGACCCATGAGGGCTTGCGCTTTTCGCGGAAAGCGGCCATGCCTTCGGCGCCCTCTGGAGATTTAAACATACGAACACTCCACTCGCCGGTTTCGGCAAAGCCCTGCGCAATATCCAGTTCAGCTACGCGACGAACCAGCTTCTTACTTTCGCTAACCGCTTTGGGCCCGCCAAGGTTGATCATATCGATTTCTTCTGCAACCGCTGCGACGAGCTGACTCTTCGGTACGGCTCGATGTGCCAGTCCATATTCTACTGCCTGAGCGCCGGTAAATCGTTCTCCTGTCAGGAATAACTTCATACCATGATGGGTCCCTAGCTTCGGTAAACAGACGACCGAAATCACTGCGGGAATCACGCCAATTCGCACCTCGCTAAAACTAAATTGGACATCTTCTGCGGTAATGACAATGTCAGCCGCGCCAATGAGCCCGAGCCCACCAGCAAAAGCAGCCCCATTAACGGCGACAATGACCGGCTTCTCACTATCTAGTATGGCCTTTAAAACATCAGGGTACGGTATGGATTGACCACCACCATCAATGGTCTGACCCGGAGGGCTTTTGAGATCTGCGCCAGCACAAAACGCCGGCCCATTGCCCGTAATAACGATTGAACGCACCGTGGGATCGTTATTGGCCTCGCTTAAGTGCGCATAAAGCTCATTGACCAAGATCGCAGATAACGCGTTACGGTTTTCTGGGCGGTTCAGCGTAATCCAAGCCGCGCCCTTCCTCACCTCGTAAAGTGTCGCTTCAGTCCCTGACATTGCCATACTCTTTGCTACTTTTACTCGAGCCTACCAGAATAAAAGCCGTCCGTAAGGCTTTTTAGATTGCTCTAAACACCTCGGGCACTGCTATTGAAAGGCGCGAAAATCAGGGATAAGGCGCCAATTGAGGCCAATCAGCCAAACGCTAAGTCAGGAAAGCCCCAATTAACTAAAAAATCCATCGGCGCACGGCCAATGTTTCCCCATCAGGAAACTGTGTGAGATGGGTTGTCTACCGGGACTGCATCAGCTGGTAGTGCTTGTAGTAACCCTATCAAAACGGCTGGTGCGATGTATTTTTGGTTAACCCAGGCTTTAGCCCCGCCCACGCCGTGACGTCACCGCCTGTATCCCCTGGCGCTTGCTTTAGCTGGCGCCTTTGAGGACCTTGCCAATTGCCGAACTTGAGGGCCATAAAAACAACATCAGCAGCGGCGATAGGTTTGTTCTGTCGCCGCGCTGTGAATCCGCTATCATGAGGCGTAAACGGACAACCCAAGGATCGCGCATGGCCAAACCATTCCCGAAACATCCCCAGCTTCGAGGTAACTATGCACCCGTGAACTTCGAAGCAAATGTTCAGGACCTAGTTGTCGAAGGGACGGTCCCAGAGGCGCTCAGTGGCTCTCTGTATCGAAACGGACCGAACCCTAAGTTTGCACCTGAGGGGCCTTATCATTGGTTTGCTGGCGACGGCATGATTCATGCGTTCCACATCGACGGGGGTAAGGTTGATTATCTGAATCGCTGGATCAAGACACCCAAACATCTCGCAGAAATGGCCGTTGGCAAGAGTCTGCCCCGAGCTCGCAAACCCGATCCTGACTCTGGAGCGCTGATTCCTGAGCGGGAAGACGGGCTCGCGAACACCCACATTCTATGGCACGCAGACCAGTTGCAAGCCCTCGATGAGGGTAGCCACCCCTTTGAGCTTGATCCCGTGACTTTGGATTCTCGAGGTTACACATCGAATGGCCGAGCACTATCGGGCGCAATGACAGCCCACCCAAAAATCGACCCAGCCAGCGGCGAGTTGCATGGTTTCGGTTACATGACTAACCATATGGGCAGCTCAACAATGACCTATCATGTGATGGATAAAATGGGGGTCGTTACCCGGTCTGACCAGTTTGAGGCCCCCTATGCTGCGATGGTGCATGATTTCGTGCTCACCAACGATTATGTTTTGTTTCCTGTTTTTCCTCTTACCTTTGATGTATCTCGAGCTGCAACCATCGGATCACCCTACGCTTTTGATCATAGCGAGCGGACACATATCGGGGTTTTAAGACGGGGTGCACCAATATCTGAGATCCTATGGATCGAAGGTCCCTTGTGTTTTGTCTTTCACTATATGAACGCCTGGAATGACGGCGATCAAATCATCATAGACACCATTGAATTTCCGGTTGCACCGAATTTTCCTCTCGCAGATGGCAGCTTACCTTCTTTTGGGGATGCCCAAGGTAAGCCGATGCGCTGGCACATCAACATGAACAATCACGAGATTACGCGGGAGCGCGTTCTCGATATTGCATCTGAATTTCCAAGGTTTGATGAGCGCTTTACTGCAAGCCGATACCGCCATGGTTATATTGCTGCGGCCTCTCAGCGCCAACGCGGCGACGGAGGCCTTTTTCATGAAATTACCCACCTAGATTTAGATTCTGGTCGCATCAACACATGGGACGCAGGTTTCGGCAACGGCGTCTCAGAACCCGTATTCGTGCCAGCACATCAACATTCAGCGGAAGGAGAGGGTTGGTTGCTGGCCAATGTCTACCTTGCAGCAGAGCGGCGGTCTGATCTTGTAATTCTAAATGCTGAAGCTGTGCAGGATGGTCCGGTCGCAACCGTTCACCTCGATCATCGCGTTCCCTTTGGTTTTCACGGCAGCTGGCGCCAAAACACCGCCTAAGAACTTCATCACACTGCGTCTATTGATCGGCCCTTGCTTCCACTCTAGATCCGACTTAGCACTCAAGCGAGACGAGGCACGTTAAAATCTACAATCCCAGCCAGCGTGATCGCATGTCGTATACCAAACCGGAAGCGGCCTAGGTGTTACTGCTCTGAAAGCGAGGGAGCATTGTTCCGTAAAAAGCCACGTTAAAACCTGCACCTAGCACTAGGGTGACAGAATGGCGCCTAGCGGCCGAGAAGCGCTCTAAGCAGCCGACATTGCCCTCCTCGCCGAGTTCTTTGATTGACAATACTCAAACCTATCGGCACTGTAGCCACGCAGCTGACGTTTACCGTTTTTTAGCGCTTGACCCTGAAGCCTTCAACTAAAACAGTCTGGCACTGCCTTTGAAGTTTGGGTGCAGCACACTAACCCAGGTCGCCTAATAAAGCCGTCAATTAAAGGAATTCGACATGCCAACGCTTCATGGTTTCTCTTATAGCAACTACTACAACATTCCAAAGCATGCGCTCTTGCATAAAGGCGTGGCCTTTGAGGAAGATCTCGTTTATCCCAACGCAGCGAACTACAACCTATTAAGCCCGGCACTCAAGGTACCGAGCCTGACAACCGATGAAGGGGATCACTTATCCGAAACCTCAGTATTGTGCGAATACATTGAGGACAACTATCCGGCCAATCCTTTGTTGCCATCATCACCAATAGCGCGCAACAAAAATCGTCAATTAATGCGCATGACAGAACTCTACCTTGAACTGCCAAACAGACGGTTGTTACCGTTCAGCTTTAGCAACCAGCCTGCGCCCGACGCTCTGATCACAGAAGTAATCGCGACCGTAGAACGCGGAATTAATAGCATCAATGCCCTAGCTACCTTTGACCCTTGGGTGCTGGGCCCTGAGATCACCATGGCAGATATTTTTCTCTTTTATGCGTTGAGCGTTGCAGACATGGGTTGCAAATTGACCGGCGTCAATTTGCAGAAACGCATTCCCGGGCTTGAACACTGGCAAACCAGCTTCGCGAAAGATCCGATCAGTCAAAAGGTCGCTGCCGACACAGAAGCCAATCGAGAGGATTTCTTTGCATACCTTCAGGGTCGTCGCTAACACCTGTAAAAAAATACTGTGGGCGTCACCTTTAGCCCGACTAAAGACTCTGCCCGGACTTAAGCCCTGCGCGCTAGCTGACCCAACAAAATGGCGGTTACAAAAGTACGATCACCGAAGCTTTCAGCGTTAGGCGCTTCTGTGAAATTTTGCTTGGAGGATCGCTCCCAGGGGTCAAGCGCCTGACGCCCTACCGCATCGCAATCTGGCGACGCTTCGGCATCTGCAGTCGTTGGAAGCTGCGGGAGCCACTTGTTTGCCTCTATAGACTCGTTTAGGAAACAACACGCAACGCGCTTTGCAGGCCAGGGCCAATGAGCTTCGCCTTGGGTCAGCGCGCGCCGCCTTCCAAGCCACTAACCTATCTCGTCTTCCACAGCGTTAATTGGTGCTTTTGCGAGACTCGACAGACTTGTGCCGCTAAGGTTTAAGCTTGCGCCGGCAGGCGCCTCCTTCCAAGTTATGCGTCCGTGCAATCCTTACCCAGCATTACCTAAAATTCTTGCGAACTTCGAGCTGCCATTGCCGTCCACGATTATAAACACCCTCAAACGATTGAAAAGCGGTACCGTAGACGCCCGATTCTAGGTATTTCTCATTGGTGATATTGCGACCCGAAAGCACAATCGTCCAATCCGCTGCTGAATTTTCCCATCTTACGCTGGCATCGATTAGATCAAAGCTATCGGTAGCCAAAAGGCGAGTATTGTAGGCATCGTTGAAGGTTTCGGACCGATAGCTCCAGTCCGCTCGAAGCGTCAACACGCCGCTATTTGTCAGGACAAATTCTTTGGACACGCCCAAGCTTGCTGTGGTTTCAGGCACGCGCTCAAAATCGAAGTTTTCCCCAATGAGCGTAATACCAGTGTCAATGTCCTCGTAACCTGCGTCGGTAAAGGCTAGGCTCGATTCGAAAAACCACCCACCCCCTGGCGCTGCCATCACTTCTAGCTCAAAGCCATCAATTCCTGCAGTCCCGATATTCTGGGTGACTGGCGCGACACTATTGAAGACCTGTACCTGAAGATCTGTGTAATCCGTCTGAAACAGCGCGCCATTAATACGCACGGTGTTATCCAAGAGACTGGTTTTAAAACCAAGCTCAAGTACTTCAACAAACTCTGGGGCAAATGTCGGAATCAGGTCGATATCGGGCGTACCCGGTGGCGCTGTAAAGCCCGCAACAACTGGCGGGAATACCCTTTGTGTGAAACCGCCAGACTTGAAGCCCTCGGAGTAGCTAAAATACAGCATGATATCGTCGGTAGGATTAAACGCCAGATTCATCATCGGCGTAAACTCATCGATGTTGATCTGTTTTTCTATGAAAGGCAGGATTCTCTCACCCGCCTGGAGGAATGGCGCATCTAGTGCCGCCAACGGATTGCCAGGAGGCACGATTTGGCTGATGCCGGCAAAGTAATTTGTGAAAATTATTTGGTCTGGACGAAACGATTTTTCTTCTTCCGTGTACCTGCCGCCGATGCTTAATTGCAGTTGGTCAGTGAGATCGTAAGTCATTTGAGCGAATGCCGCCCAAGCCTCGTTATCAAAGGCGCCACCCGAACGAAAATTGGAGACAGTGAAGTCTAGAATGTTTTCATTACTACCATCCTCAGTAAAGTAGTAAAGCCCGACAATCCAATTTACTTGTTGATGTGAGCCGAGTAATTGAAATTCCTGACTAAATTGATCCTGTTGAAGATCGTCATAAAACTGGGAGATTCTCTGAGGGGAATGATCGCCATCCCTCGCAAACTCTGAATCGAGCTCTCGCAACGCTGTAATAGACTTAAGGGTAATTGAATCATTGAACGCATACTGCAAATTTACAGATGCGCCAAATACATCCGTTTCAGAAAAAGCCGGCGCGGTGCCCTCGTTGCTTCCATCGGCACCAATGTAACGATCATCGTAGCAATTCGGCGCTGACGGATTTGACGTTACTCCATTCCCTGCCGTATCAGTCGCGGCACAAGGAATGCCGGGCCCAAGCGCTGCAACTGTGACGTTATGAATAAAGGCCATCGGTGGTGGAGGCGCAAGTACGACGCCGTTAAGCTGGCTGAGGTCTGTATAGTCGATACCAATCAGCTCTAGCGCCGGGCCATTCTCGCGATCACGAGTTAAGTCAAATGCAACATCAGCAGAAAACTGATCGCTGGGCTGCCACGCAAACGTCCACCTCGCTGTCACAGTGTCATCATTTCCCAGATCCACGCCATCGGCCCTTTGCACGAAACCATCTTGTGCCATTGACGCTATTGTCAAACGGGTCGCCAATTGCTCGCTTAAGGGTAAATGAATAGCAGCTTTTAATCGGACCAAGTTGTCTGTCCCTGCGGCTACCGATATGTCTCCGTCAGCATCCCCGCCAGGATCCGGCTTCACGGTATTAATCGATATCGCACCACCAATCGTGTTACGCCCAAATAACGTCCCCTGGGGACCTCTTAACACTTCGAGACGATCCACATCGACAATGTCTAAGATGGCGCCCACGGACCGCGCAACGTAGACACCATCAACGTACAATCCGACACCGGGCTCGGTCGTTGGCAGAAATTCTTTCTGACCAACACCACGCAGATAAATTGCCGCGGAATTAGCTGCCCCGCCAAAGCTTGGATTATTCTCTAAGGTCAACCCAGGCACGAAGCGCGCAATTTGGTCTAACTGGGTGACGCCTCGATAATCGAGCGTTTCTTGGGTGAAGGCTGAAACCGCTAGCGGCGCATCTTGCAGACCCTCTTCTCTTCGTCTGGCGGTGACAACCAACTCTTCAATCAGTCTCGAGGCCTGATCTTGATTCTCAGCTGATTTGGCCTGCTCGGGCAAATACAAAAGCCCCGCGGCAGTCAGCGCGGCAAAGATCGATACAAAAAATCTTGGATTACTCATAACTTCCCTAAATGTTTAACCTGGTTCATGTCGAGGGCTTGTCTTAGCCAATGACGGGGATCCCTTGCATCGCTTCTGCAATAACGTCGTCTGAAAGTTCCAGATCAACCATATCGCCTGACAAGTATTTATCGTACGAAGCGAGGTCAAGATGACCATGACCGCACAGGGCAGTGAGGATTACCTTTTCTTCGCCCGATGCCTTACACGCCAAAGCTTCTCTAACGGCTGCAGCAATGGCGTGCGTTGGCTCTGGCGCAGGCACAATGCCCTCGGCCTTGGCAAACTGCAAAGCGCCAGCGAAACATTCGATTTGCGGAATGGCAATAGCCTCAACCAAGCCTAAATCATAGATATGGGATACCAGAGGTGCCATGCCATGATATCGAAGACCGCCCGCATGAATCGGTTCGGGGATAAAAGAGGCTCCTAGCGTGTGCATTTTCATCAGCGGCGTTAGACCGGCGGTATCGCCAAAGTCATAGCGATACTGGCCCTTCGTTAAGGTTGGGCATGCCGAGGGCTCAACGCAACGTATCACCGGGTTCATATTGCCGCGCATTTTTTCTCGCAAGAACGGGAATGCAAGCCCACCAAAATTAGAACCACCGCCAGTACAACCGACAAGAAGGTCAGGCACTTCACCGACTTTAGCCAGCTGCAGCAACGCTTCTTCACCGATAATCGTTTGATGCATCAAGACATGATTTAACACACTTCCAAGCGCATAGCGCGTTTTAGGATCTGCAACGGCCTGGCTGACCGCCTCCGAAATCGCAATGCCCAAGGACCCAGGGTGGTTCTTATCCTCGGCGAGCAAAGCTCGACCGAACTCGGTCACCTCAGAGGGGCTTGGGTGGACCTTGCCGCCCCAGATTTCCATCATGGTACGTCGATAAGGTTTGGCAAGATACGAGGCTGCTACCTGCCATATTTCACACTCTAGACCAAACTGCGCGCAAGCAAACGCTAAGGAACTTCCCCACTGACCTGCCCCGGTTTCAGTCGTTAACTTGGTGATCCCTTCTTGGGCGTTGTACCAAACCTGGGGAACGGCAGTATTGGGCTTGTGCGAGCCTGCCGGCGAGACGCCTTCATACTTGTAATAAATTCGTGCAGGGGTATCTAGCAGTTTCTCCAGCCTATGGGCCCGGAAAAGCGGGCTGGGCCGCCAAAGTCGATAAACGTCCAACACTTCACCCGGAATATCGATATACCGTTCCTGCGACATCTCTTGAGCGATCAGCGCTTGAGGGAATAAGGCGCTAAAATCCTCTGCCGTTGCCGGCTGATGTGTGCCAGGGTGCAAAGGCGGTGGCGGCGGTTCAGGGAGGTCAGGGACAATGTTATACCACTGGGTTGGCATCTCATTTTCGTCTAGCAGAATTTTATTCAACTCAGTCATAACAATTTTCCTATTGCCCAAGGCTAAAGCAAGTTTCGAGGCGGCACTATCTTAAGTTCTAGCGCCTTAAAAATCTATCGCAAGCCACTCGGCTGATCTGCTGAAAAAAATGATCACCAACAATCAAGGCGCGACGATCTAAATGTTTAAACAAGGTACGGGCCAAAAGATCACGATTAAAGCAGCTTATCGTTTACCCCTGAAATGATCAGTACTAGGCAGGTTCAAGTAATGCCGACTCTATGGTCGCATGTGCACGGTCAATCAGGCCGGTTTGTGATGAGGGCAAGGATAAACTCTTATCAACCAGAGCGCTCATGAGCGCCCACGAGCGCCCACACAGCGCCAAGACCATCTCCGCAGTGCGGCTGGGCGAACGGCAAGTCTACCGCCGCCCATGACGTCCACTGCTAGCGATAGATTGGCGGTCAACGGGT
>Ga0181587_10000415_pt1 | contig 35154 bp, 32 predicted proteins | sample 071ome_27_FD_132463 | JGI IMG/M metagenome (GOLD analysis project Ga0181587, IMG submission 132463) | Coastal salt marsh microbial communities from the Groves Creek Marsh, Skidaway Island, Georgia - 071409AT metaG (megahit assembly) | ecosystem: Environmental > Aquatic > Marine > Intertidal... | reverse complement strand
TAAGCATATTTCCGTGGTCGAGGAATGTGTGTTCGACCGCAGTGAAATCATCCACAAGGTCAATTTGTTCGACATGCATCACAAATACGCGGATGTGATGAAGCTCGACGATGTGCTCGAACAGTTGCAGAAATTCGCCCCGGCGAAGTTCGCCTGAGCGTCGCGATAATCTTTAGCGAAAAGCGCCCCGCCGGGGCGCTTTTTTTATGGGACTATTTTGATCGCCGCGCACGAACCGCGCCGGATATTCGCGGGTTTCAAATGAGGACATCTTCTTGTCGGTCTTGCCCCACCGGACATAGGCGCCGTGATGTTTGCCTGTCAGTTTGTCCGGCGCGCTTGCCGAAAAACTGATTTGCTTTCGCGCGATCTTGTAGCGTGTATAGGCTTGGCGAACGACCGGGCCGGGTGGCGGTTGATTACCCGCCCACCAATGCGGGTCCGCCAGTTCGGCGGCGCTCTTGATGGCGTAGGTGATGTCAATTCTGCCGCCTTTGGCCGTCCCGGAAAACCGGCGGCCGGATTTCGTGTAGGTCAGCGTCGCCTCGCCGCCGCCGGTCCGTATGGTAACCGGTTCGCCCTTGAAGTCATCCGTCTTGTTCGAGACATCGAACCAGCATCCGTCGATGCGGCTTGCGACCTGATTGCATTGGGCACCGTCCACGGCCTCAATCCGGATTCTGGTCTTGGCCAATGTCTTGTTGATGGACTCAAATGCCGCCTGGGTCGGTGCGAGAATTTCATAAGGGATCAGGGTTTTGTTGCCTGTTTCCTTCCGCAGCGCCGCAAGGGTGGGTGAGGCAGCCGCGGCGCCTGCTTCACGTTGCCCCAGACACTGGATCAGTTTGGACCGCGCTTGCGACACAGCCCCCGCATAAGAGGCTTCCGCCTTGTTCACAACATCGCGGCTATCCCGATATACGGCCAGGGTGGTTTCTGACAGCGCCGCGATCCGGGTCCTCTGGGCGGTTATCGCCTGCCAGAGGTCCGCGCGTTCCCTGGTCAGCCGGGCGACTGCTGCGCTCTGTTGAGCAACAGGCTCCCGTGTCTGCAAATCGTCCCATTGTTTACGGTACTTGTCGCGGATATCGGCATCCGTCGCCTTGAAAGCCAGATCGCGAATGCGGTCCCGGTTCTTCTGAAGGTTTTTCGTTTCGGCCAGTCGGGCGCGCGCCTTGCCGAGTTTCCGGTGGGTCTCGTCGACCCGGCGCATCATATCGCCCCAGCGCGTCCGCGCCGCCGTGAGACGGCCTGTCGCGGCCTTGCGCTTAGCGTTCGCCCCGCCGACGGCTTTGCTCCGGTCGCTTTCGGCCTTGTCGATCGCGGCCGAGAGCGTGTCGCCGCACGCCCGCGTTCGAACCTGCTCGGCGCATTGTTGACGCAGCTTGTCCGCGCGGTCCTTTAATTTCCGGAATTCATTCCTGAGATAGGTGTATTCCTTGTTGTAGAGCTTCTGATAGGTAACGGTGACAATGAAATCCCGGTACGCGGCCATGGTTTCCTGAAGCTCTTTCCGGTTCCGCGCGAGGTCCTTCTTGGTCCGGTTCAATGAGGGCGCGGTGACGGTCCGCATGATTGCCTGCAGCGACGCGTCCACCACGTTCGGGAGGGCGCGAATAGCCTTGAGACGCCGCAGTTCCTTCAGCTTTTCCGGCCCCCGTGTTTTCGCGATGCCCTGAACGGCGAAGGCCGGTTTGAAAATCATTTTGTCACCGGAAACAGATACACCCCCGAACCGCGTCAGTTGCGACGACAGCGTGCCCGCGAAAGTTTTGGTCAGTTCTCCGCCGCCGGCCGCGTCTGCACCCTGTTCGGTCCACTCGCCGATCTTCGCGGGATAGCCCGTTCCCTTGCTGATCAGAAAGTTGGAAACACTGCCGATAACCGCTTCGGGCAGTGTCGTCACGTCGCCCGTCGCCATTGCCGCAACGATATGAAGGGAAAGTTCCCCCGCGGCGAGGGCGAAATTCTGCCAGAACAGTTTGCGTTCACCGGTACGGCCGCCTCTTCGGATTTCACGGGCGATTTTTTCCGTATTATCGCCGAGGCGGCCCTGTTGTTGAACCGAGATATGGCCGAGAAGCTGGGTGGCCCGAATGGCGGCGTCGCTGCGGGCGAAGTCCCCGATCAGGGCCGCGAGGGCCTTGCAATCGACGCGCTTGCAACTGGGATCGCCTTCGAGAGCCGCAGATTGATCCTGAAAGGATTTTTCAATTTTTTTCAGCCGTTCACCGGCGTCTTCCTGAAGACCGTAGATCGCTTCAAGTCCATCCGCCATCTCCTGAACCCAGGCGCCCGAATAGGTCAGTTTTTGTTGCGCGTCTGATGATGTTGTGATCGCAAAGACCGCAAGCAATATGGCGCCGAAACCGAAAAAAATTTTCTTGCAGGAAGTCATGCCGCCATCTCCTGTGCGGTTCAGTCAGGCCCTATTTTTCGACCTTCTGAATTTCAAACGAATCCACTTCAATAACCGCTTCGACCGCGTTTCTGTCGGCGCTGGCGAAAATGCCTGGTTTCAGGGTTTTGCCGAGCAGCGCGAACGTGCCGATCTTTTTCCATTTCTTGCCCTTGTAGCGGACAAGGGCGGTATATTTGAAACCGCGTTTTTCGATGCGCAAAGTCGCGTTCGCGACGCCGAGCAGACCGTTTTTATCGAGCTGAAGAGCAAGCGGTTTGGCGGTTTTGCCGTTCTGCCGCTTCACCAGATAGGCGAACGGTCCGGTGTGAGAACGATACCCGCCGAGTTTGTTGACCAGATAAAGCGCGATGAAATTGTCTTTTGACTGGTGCAGTACTATGCCGCCCGCCGTGGCGCTTTTGGCGATCCCGCTTTCCCCATAGGCCTGATAATCGGCGGCGATTTCCGCGCTGACCTCATAATTCCGCTCTTTGATAGCGTCCTTATAAAGCAGCATGTTTTTGACGGTGTCTTTCGACAGGTCGCCGGGGAGGGTGACGAGCACGAATTTCCCGTTTTCAAGGCTGCGATTGTCTGGATCGTCCTTTCCGACTTCCCACGCTTCGTTCAGGAAGGGTTGATCGAAATCGTCCCGGAAGATCGCGGTTTTGACGACCTTGTTGGCGACAGTCTTAAGGGCTTTGGCGAGCTGTCCGGCATTCGCGGCATCGTAAATAGGCGCCGTTCCCCGCCTTTGCCACGGCTTCAAGCTGTGCGCGTTCTTCCTTTCCGACATCAAAGCCGATGACATAGATGCTGATGAGCTCACCAAGCGACTTGGACATCTTTTCAGCGAAATCGACAGGGTCGCCGCCGCAATTTTCCTTGCCATCGGAAAGCAGCACCACCGTTTTCTGGCCGGAATTCTTGTAGTTCCCGATCGCTTCGACGCTTTTGGCGAGCGCGACGGTCAGGGGTGTCGCGCCGCGCCGGGCTTTCAGCCCGGTAACCTTTTGGGTCATGGCCCCCTTGTTCAGGGCGCCGGACGGGACAAGCATCTCAAACGCCTTGCAATCGCGGTCGCCGTGATGGCCGTATACGTAAAGACCCGCATGAGTATCGGCGGGCAAACCGCCGATCATGTCGTTAAAGGATTTCTTGGCCAGATCGATTTTTCGCTTGCCGTCGAGTTTGGCCGCCATGCTGCCGGAGACATCCAGTATAAACATGATTTTTGCCGCGGCCTTTGCGGAGGCGGCGGGCAGGACGGACAGACCGAGTAGAGCGAGGGCAAGGCTTAAACGCCGCATCGGGAAATTCATTTGGGGCCTCCATCGGCCGGGGTCGTGATGGCGAATTCATCAAATTCATAGATCGCTTCGTCGGCTTCCTTGCCGCGGACCGCGAACAGGCCGGGCCGCAGGGGCTTGTTGAACACCGCAAACGTGGCGATCCGTATCCATTTTTTGCCGCCATCCGTACTGGCGCGGGCGGTATATTTATATCCCCGTTTTTCAATGCGGAGCTTGAAGGCGGACACGCCGATTTTCATCTTGCCCAATTGTTGGCTGACGGTTTTGCGTCCGTTGCCGCCTTGCCGTTTGGCAAAGAAAACCCGGGGCCCGGAATCGGATTTGTAGGCGCCCCTGAAATTCACAACGTGGAGGATCAGATAGTCGTTTTTGGAATTGAATAACGCGATACCGCCGAGCGTGCGCTTGTTCCAGCTATCGCCGTAACGCTGAATATCGACTTGTAGTGGGAGATCGATATCGGCGTTCTTTTCCTTGAGCGGGTTCCGCAGGAGAAGGACCTTCTTCGCGGTTCCCTTGGAGAGCTGGCCGATCTGCGACACGACCGCCAGTCGTCCCGCATCAATTGCCCGCATATCCGGGCTGTCATTAAGAGATTCCCACCCTTCGTCCAGAAACGGTTTGTCGAAACCGTCCTTAAAGACCGTATCTGCGGCCAGGGGAGATAGTCCGGTCAGCAGGAGCCCTGCCGAGAGCGCGAGAACTCCGGATATGCGTATATTCATGTCGCCACCCCAAAAGCGCGACGGGCGTTATCCGACCGTCATCGATGGCGAAAGTATAGGGGGGGGGCAAAGCCCGGAAGCAACAGGGCGCGTGCCCCGCGAGCTCAGATCAGCGTCGCGACGATGAAGCCGGCGAACATGGCGGCCATGACGGAGCTTCCCATATTGACTTTTTCGCGGATGCGCTGTGCGCGGGCGCGGCGAAAATCGAGAATTTTCTGGGCCGCCGAGGCCTCTGCGATTGCGGCGCGGCGCGCTTCCCGGGCTTCCAGTTCGCCGTTCAATATATCGACCCGGCTTTCAACCAGCCGGGAAAGCTCGCGCGGGTTCATTTTCGTAAGGCGGTTAAGGCCGGCCTTGGCGTCCTCGACGATATCCGACGGCAAATCGACATTGCTCAAAGGCTCGGTGGGCAAGGGCTGGATGGTATCGGGAATGATCTCGGCGGTGGCTGTGGCGCTCATCTTTCTCTCCTGATCGCTAAATAGTTTGGCGATAGAGATGCAACAAGCGCGCCACAGATTAAGCGGGGATTTTCAATAGGTTAAAAGATTGCATAACCGGTCGCGGCAAGATTTTCCCAGGAAAATTTCCGGCGATCGGGAAAATCCTGCCCGGCCCGGCATTATACGCCTTTGAAGGTCGGCTTGCGCTTTTCCAGGATCGAATCGACCGCCTCCATGTGATCTTCCGTCGAATGACAAATCGCCTGGATGGCGGCGCAATTATCAAGGAAGTCATTGAGGTGCGTGGAAAGCGACTGCCGGAATAGCGTTTTCATCATACGTGCCGTGATTGGCGGGCGCGCCGCGATGGATTTGGCGAGACCCAATGTCCGTTCCATCAACGCCTCCGGTTCGACGCATTCCAGCGCGAGACCGATTTCCGCCGCTTCCGGTCCCTCGACGATGCGACCGGTGAAGGTAAGTTCGGCGGCGCGTTGCAGCCCGACGCGGCGGGGAAGTATCCATGATCCGCCATCGCCCGGAATAATGCCGACATTGATGAAGGTTTCACCGAATTTGGCTTCCGTTGAACAGATGGTGATATCGCAGAACAGGGCTAGATCACAGCCGGCCCCGACGGCGGGACCCTGAACGGCGGAGATCGACGGGATATCCAGTGCGTACAGGGCCTTTGGCACACGCTGGATGCCTTCCATATAGCCCCGGCGCGTTCCGGCAGGGCCGCCGCCGAAGATGCCTTTTTTGTCCCGCATGTCCTTTACGTTGCCGCCGGCGGAAAAGGCGGTGCCTTCCGCGGAGAGCACGAAAACGCGTGCTTCCTTCGAGTGTTGCGCCTGATCGACAGCATCGAGGATTTCGTCGGTGAAATCCTTCTCGGAATAGGCGTTGCGGATGTCATGCCGCGCGAGAATGAGATGAGCGATCCCGTCTTCGATGGAGAATTTGATGTTCTTGTATTCGGTGCCGGCCATGAGAATGTCCTTTTTCAGGCTGTTCTGTCGAAGTGGCGCGCATACTGATAAGCCACTTGCGGTGCGTCAAGCACACATGGCTTCCGGGAGCGGGCCGCTGGGTTTAAGCTGATCCTATGATTGATATTTCAACATTTAACGGGCCTGAAATTCTGACGACGGCGGAGATGTATCAAGCCGACAGTCAAGCGATCAGCGGCGGCGTGCCGGGAATAACCCTGATGGAAAATGCCGGGCGGGCGGTTGCTGATCACATCATGAGTCGTTGGGCCCGTCGCGAGACGGTCGTCCTTTGCGGCCCGGGGAATAATGGCGGCGACGGGTTCGTGATTGCGCGCCTCCTGGCCGATGCGGGCTGGCAGGTGACCCTTGGCCTTCTTGGCGACAAGGGGTGTCTCAAAGGTGATGCCGCTGAAATGGCGCAGCGGTGGCAGGGAGACGTCGCGCCGCTGGCGCAGGAGCTGATCGCCGATGCATCTTTGGTTGTCGACGCGGTATTCGGCGCCGGTCTCGACCGGCCGGTGACGGGCGATGCGTTGCATACACTTCAGGCGGTGGCGGAGAGCGGTGTTCCCGTCGTGGCGGTAGATGTTCCGAGCGGAATCCAGGGCGATAGCGGCGCCGTGCTGGGTTTTGCTGTTCCGTGTCATTCCACGGTGACTTTTTTCAGGCCGAAACCGGGTCATTTCCTGTTGCCGGGCAAGCAATTCGCCGGTGAGGTCAAGGTCGCCGATATCGCTATTCCAGACGGCGTTCTCGCGGAAATTGAGCCCGCTACGTGTCTGAACGGGCCGGACGGTTGGGGCACGTCCTATCCGTGGCCGGACGCGGATGATCATAAATACGGGCGGGGCCATCTGGTGCTGATCGGCGGCGCGGAAATGACCGGTGCGGCGCGGCTTGCGGCGCGGGCGGCGATGCGGGCCGGTTCGGGGCTGGTGACCATCGCCGCGCCGCCTTCCGCCGTGCCGGTTTATGCGTCCGATCTGCCCGTTTTTCTGATAGCACCGGTGGCCAATGCGCAGGAACTGGACAATGTTCTTGCCGACAAACGCAAGAACGCCGCGTTGATCGGTCCCGGGTGCGGGTTGGGTCTCATCACGCGGCAGATGGCGCTCACATTGCTGGAGGCGGGACTGCCCACCGTACTGGACGCGGATGCGATCACCGTCTTTTCGGATAATCCCGGAGTCCTGTTTGAAACGATTGAGGAAGGAAACGCGGTTCTTACGCCGCATGAAGGCGAGTTCGCGCGGCTGTTCGATGTCTCGGGTGACAAGGTTGCCCGGGCGCGCGCCGCCGCCGAACGGAGCGGCGCGGTCATCCTGTTAAAAGGCGCAGACACAGTTATCGCCGCGCCGGATGGCAGGGTCGCGATCAACGCCAATGCGCCGTCGTGGCTCGCCACCGCCGGGGCGGGCGACGTCCTCGCGGGGCTGATAGGCGGGTTGATCGCGCAGAGGGTCCCGCCATTCGAGGCTTCCTGCATGGCTGCCTGGCTGCATGGCGCGGCGGCGGCGCAATTCGGCCCCGGTCTGATTGCCAGCGATCTGCCGGGGATAATCCCCGACATCTTGCGCGAATTATATGAAAGCCGCGGCTGAATCCTGAAACCGGAAGGGGATTTTCGGTTTTTCTCTTTTTGCCAAGCCTGATTCAGGGCGTGAAAACAATTGCTTGCGTGAAGGCCCTTAAGAAAATAATAAGGTTATGGGAATTAAAGTTCTGATTCGAGGCACTGGCTATGAATCAAGAAGAACGCAGAGAAGCCGCCGGCCGTTGGCTGAAGCGGGAAAACGGGCAGCCGCTTTCGAGCGTCTTTTTTAAACGCGGCAACCGGATGGAATATCTGCGCCCGGGTTCCACCTTCCGCCGCGTTCGCGACGATAAAATGGTTGAGACCGCTTGTATGGAATGGCTCGGGACGGATGCCTACGGCATTCCCCATGTCCGGTTTCGTATTGCGTTTTCGCGTTCTGCCGGACCGCTCGATTTTGATCAGGGGACCCGGATGCTTGCTCTGAAAATTTTTGCCGAGCGCTACCGTGAACGGGTTGCCTCCTGACGGGGCTTCGGCTTGCCGTAGCCAGCCATCATCGTCTGTATTTCACATTGTGACATCTGTGTTATAAGGCACGCCGCTAAGGGCGTTCCGAAGTTCGCGGAACGTGTCGTTTGCGGGCGTGGTGGAACTGGTAGACACGCCAGATTTAGGTTCTGGTGGCGAAAGCCTTGGGGGTTCAAGTCCCTCCGCCCGCACCACCCAGGAATTGACGCATCCGGATGAACCGGCTGCGATGAGGAACGAGAGTAAGAAATGACGATGCAGGTATCTGAAACCAGTGCCGAGGGGCTCAAGCGGGAATATACGGTTACGGTTCCCGCCGCCGACATTGACACGGCGATGAATGGCCGTCTGGAAGAATTGGCGCAGACCGTAAATCTGCCGGGTTTCCGCCCGGGCAAGGTGCCGATGACCTTGTTGCGGAAACGCTATGGTGATGCGGTTCGCGGCGAGGTTCTGGAGCAGACCATTCAGGAAAGCTGGCAGCAGGCCCTGACCGAAAAGGAATTGCGGCCGGCAAGCGAGCCGAAGGTGGAAATCGTCACTTTCGAGGAGGGCGCCGATCTGGAATACAAGCTGGCGGTCGAGCTGATGCCCGAGATCGAACAGATGGATTTCGCCAAGCTTGAACTGGAACGGCAGGTTGTGCCGGTATCCGATGGCGATGTCGAAACGTCCCTGGAACGGCTGGCGGAGAACCGCACCGAGTACGAGACCGCCGACGGACGTGCCGCGGAAGAGGGCGATCAGGTGGTGGTCGATTTCAAGGGCACGATCGATGGCGAGGAATTTCCTGGCAGCTCCATGGAGGGGATTGAACTGGTTCTGGGCCAGCGGGCGTTCTTTCCCGGGTTTGAAGAAGAAGTCGTCGGCATGAAGGCCGGCGAAAACAAGGAGATCAAGGTCACGGTCCCCGACGATTTCGGCAATGAGGAATTGCAGGGCAAGGAAATCACTTTTGATGTGACGGCCCACGACGTGCGGGCGCCCAAGACGGCGTCGGTCGATGACGAACTTGCCAAGGCTTCCGGGTTCGAAGATCTGGACGCGTTGAAGACCGGTATTCGGGAGCAGCTTGAGCGTGAATACGGCCAGCTATCACGCGCCGGGTTGAAGCGCGTGCTGCTTGACAAGCTGGCGGACGAGGTGAGCTTCGAATTGCCGGAAGGCATTGTCGATGGCGAGTTCGAGGCGATCTGGACTCAGGTCATGGATGCCAAGGAAAAGGACGCGCTTGATGAAGACGACAAGGGCAAGTCCGAGGATGAGTTGAAGGATCATTATCGCGGGATCGCGGAACGCCGCGTGCGGCTCGGGCTCTATCTTGCCGAAGTCGGCCGGGCGAACAATATCACGGTGACCCAAGACGATCTTAACCGGGCGATGCATACGGAAGCGGCGCGTTTTCCCGGCCAGGAGGCGGCGGTTCTCGAATATTTTCAGAAGAACGAGTCGGCGAAACAGGAACTTCAGGCGCCGATCTTCGAGGAGAAGGTGGTGGATTTCATTGTCGAGATGGCAAAGGTCACCGACAAGGATGTGACGCTTGAAGAGCTGATGCAGATTGAAAAGGCGGAGGAAGGCGCGGAAGCCTGATTCAGCCCTTGCGCATAAACCGGTCCCAATTAACCGGATGATAAGGTAACGCACGGAAAGTAACGGACATGACCCAACCACGTATGAATTCCCTGATCCCCATGGTTGTCGAACAGACCAACCGCGGGGAGCGCGCCTACGACATCTATTCGCGTCTTCTGAAGGAAAGAATCATTTTCCTGACCGGTCCTGTCTATGATGAGGTGTCGAGCGTGGTCTGCGCTCAGCTACTCTATCTTGAGGCGGAAAACCCGACCAAGGATATTTCTTTCTACATCAACTCGCCGGGCGGCGTGGTGACTGCCGGTCTCGCGATTTATGACACCATGCAATATGTCCGTCCCGATATTTCGACCGTCTGTTTCGGGCAGGCCGCGTCGATGGGATCGCTTCTGATGACCGCGGGCGCCAAGGGCAAGCGTTACGCGCTGCCGCATTCCCGGATCATGATTCATCAACCGTCCGGCGGTTTTCAGGGACAGGCGACGGATATCGAAATCCATGCGCGGGAAATTCTCGACCTCAAGGCGCGGCTCAATCAGATTTATGTCGATCACACCGGTCAGGATATCGCAATCATCGAAGACAATATGGAACGCGACAAGTTCATGTCTCCCGAGACGGCGAAGGAATTCGGCCTGATCGACGAGGTTGTCTCGGCCCGGCCCGATGCGCTGGGGGATAAAGACGGCGATTCAAAATCGGACGATTAACCGAATTTTGATTTCACCGTCATACCCTGTACGAACGCTGATTTCAGACGGCCACGGGAATCGCAATCCGGTTTCCGCCGCAATCGCGCTGAATTCCGCAAGTTTTGCCGATAGACGCGTTCCCCGCGCTTCGCTAACATGAAGGTCAGACATCTGTTCAGGGGTTTTAGATGAGTAAGTCCGGAAGTGGCGACGCCAAGAACGTCCTCTACTGCTCTTTCTGCGGAAAGAGCCAGCATGAGGTGCGCAAGCTGATCGCGGGTCCCACGGTTTTTATCTGCGATGAGTGCGTTGAGCTTTGCATGGATATTATCCGTGAAGAGCATAAGACAACGCTGGTGAAATCGCGCGATGGTGTGCCGACGCCCGCCGATATCTGCACTGTGCTGGACGATTACGTCATCGGACAGTTTCATGCCAAGCGCGTGTTGTCTGTTGCCGTGCATAATCACTACAAACGCCTGGCGCATGGTTCGAAGAACGCGGATATCGAGCTCGCCAAATCGAATATTATCCTGATCGGTCCGACAGGGTGCGGCAAAACCTTGCTGGCCCAGACGCTGGCCCGCATCCTCGACGTGCCGTTTACCATGGCCGACGCCACAACCCTGACCGAAGCCGGTTATGTGGGCGAGGACGTTGAGAACATCATCCTGAAATTGCTGCAGTCCGCCGATTACAATGTCGAGCGGGCGCAGCGGGGCATTGTCTATATTGATGAGGTCGACAAGATCTCGCGCAAATCCGACAACCCGTCTATCACGCGCGATGTGTCGGGCGAAGGTGTGCAGCAGGCGTTGCTCAAGATCATGGAGGGCACGGTTGCCAGTGTGCCGCCGCAGGGCGGTCGCAAACACCCGCAACAGGAATTCCTTCAGGTCGATACAACGAACATCCTGTTCATCGTGGGCGGCGCGTTTGCCGGGCTTGAGAAAATCATCGCCGACCGCGGCCAGGGAAGCTCGATCGGCATCGGCGCCGATGTTCAGGGGCCGGATGATCGTGAGACCGGCGAAATCCTGCGTGGAATCGAACCCGAAGATTTGTTGAAGTTCGGGCTTATCCCTGAATTCGTCGGTCGGCTGCCGGTGATCGCCACGCTTGAGGATCTCGACGAGGAAGCATTGGTCGAGATTCTGGTGAAACCGAAAAACGCTCTGGTCAAGCAATACAGCACGCTTTTCGATATGGAAGACGTGAAGCTCAGCTTTACCGATGACGCGCTGCATGCAATTGCCCGCAAGGCGATCGAGCGCAAGACCGGCGCGCGGGGTTTGCGTTCCATCATGGAAGGCATTTTGCTCGATACGATGTATGAGCTTCCGGGTTTCGACGGTGTCGAAGAGGTTGCGGTCAACGGCGATGTCGTCGAACGCCGAGGCGAGCCTCTTTACATTTATTCGGATCGGCAGGATGAGGTGGAATCCAGCGCTTGAGGCCCAAATCTTGATTTAGGCCATGCCGGGTCCCATCTATTCCGTAATGCGTTGTTTTCGCCGTTCGGCGGAAACGTCTTAGAGTAAGAGGTTCTTTACATGTCGGAAGTTGAACGCGGCGATCTTCTACCGGTTTTGCCGCTGCGCGATATTGTCGTTTTTCCTCATATGATCGTGCCGCTGTTTGTCGGGCGCGAAAAATCCGTTCGGGCGCTCGAAAACGTCATGAACAATGACAAGCAGATATTGCTTGTGACCCAGAAAAATGCGGGCGATGACGATCCGCAGCCCCAGGATATTTATACCGTTGGAACCGCGGGGACGGTTCTGCAGCTCCTCAAGCTGCCGGATGGAACGGTCAAGGTGCTTGTGGAGGGCACCCAGCGGGCGTCAATCGTCGGGTTTAGCGGAAACGAAGACTATTTCGAGGCGCACACGGCGCTCCTTGACGATGCCGATGAAGATGAAAAGGAACATGACGCGCTGGCGCGCTCCGTGATCGGGCAGTTTGAGCAGTATATCAAGCTCAACAAGAAAATCCCGCCGGAGGTACTGGTTTCGCTGAACCAGATTGAGGACCCCAGCAAACTTGCCGATACGGTCGCGTCTCATCTGGCGCTGAAGATACCTGAAAAACAGGAATTGCTTGAACTTGAGACCATTACGGCGCGGCTGGAAAAAGCCTACTCCTTCATGGAATCCGAAATCGGTGTCTTGCAGGTTGAAAAACGCATCCGCAACCGCGTGAAGCGGCAGATGGAGAAGACCCAGCGCGAGTACTATCTGAATGAGCAGATGAAGGCCATTCAGAAAGAGCTGGGCGAGGGCGAGGATGGCCGCGACGAAGCCTCGGAGCTTGAGGAAAAAATCGCCAAGACCAAGCTGACCAAGGAGGCCCGTGAAAAGGCGACGGCCGAGCTGAAGAAGATGCGCTCGATGAGCCCGATGTCGGCGGAAGCGACCGTGGTCCGGAATTATCTCGACTGGCTGCTGGGCATTCCGTGGAAAAAGCGGAGCAAGGTCAAACGCGATCTCTCCCATGCGGAAAATGTGCTGAACGAAGACCATTACGGACTGGAGAAGGTCAAGGAACGCATTCTTGAATATCTCGCCGTTCAGCAGCGGGTGAAAAAGTTGCGCGGGCCCATTTTGTGTCTCGTGGGGCCGCCGGGCGTCGGCAAGACCTCGCTTGGGAAGTCCATCGCGCGTGCGACGGGGCGTAAATTCGTCCGCATGTCGCTTGGCGGTGTGCGGGACGAGGCCGAGGTCCGCGGGCACCGCAGAACCTATATCGGGTCCATGCCCGGCAAGATCATTCAGGGGATGAAAAAAGCGGGCGCGTCCAATCCGTTATTCCTGCTGGATGAGATTGACAAGCTGGGCGCGGACTGGCGCGGTGATCCGTCGTCGGCGTTGCTGGAAGTTCTCGACCCCGAGCAGAACAACTCCTTCAACGATCATTACCTGGAGGTTGATTACGACCTGTCAGACGTGATGTTCGTGACCACGGCGAATACACTGCGTATCCCGGGACCGTTGATGGACCGGATGGAGGTCATCCGGATTTCCGGTTACACCGAAGACGAAAAGGTGGAGATCGCCAAAGGCCATCTGATCGACAAGCAATTGGAAGCGCACGGTCTGAAAGAGAACGAATGGTCCATCACCGATGACGGTTTGCGCGATCTGATCCGCTATTACACGCGTGAGGCAGGGGTCCGCAATCTTGAACGCGAGGTCGCCAATCTGGTGCGCAAGGCGGTCAAGAATATCGTTTCAGGAGACGTGACCGAGGTATCGGTGACGCCGGATAATCTCGAGGAATATGCCGGTGTCCGGAAATTCCGTTACGGGATCGCGGAGGAAGAGGATCTGGTCGGTGTCTGCACCGGGCTGGCCTGGACCGAAGTCGGCGGCGAGTTGCTCTCGGTCGAATCCGTTGTCATGCCGGGTAAGGGCACTGTCGCCCATACCGGGACGCTCGGCGACGTGATGAAGGAATCCGTGCAGGCGGCGCGCGCCTATATCCGGTCGCGCTCCGTTGAATTCGGGATCAAGCCGACCGTGTTCGAGAAAAAGGACATTCATGTTCACGTGCCCGAAGGCGCGACACCCAAGGACGGTCCGTCCGCTGGTGTCGCCATGTGCACGACCATGGTCTCCGCGCTGACCGGTATCCCGATCCGCAAGGATATTGCCATGACGGGTGAGATCACCTTGCGCGGCCGTGTCTTGCCGATCGGTGGTTTGAAGGAAAAGCTTCTCGCGGCGTTGCGGGGCGGGATAAAGCTGGTCCTCATTCCCAAGGACAACGAAAAAGACCTTGCCGAAATCCCCGACAATGTGAAGGAGGGGCTTGAGATCGTTCCCGTGTCTACGGTTGACGAGGTCCTGGACCGCGCCCTGACCAGCAAGCTGGTCCCGATCGATTGGCAGGGAGAGGTCGATACCGTTCCGCCCGCCGAAACGACCGATAAGGACGTTTCCGGGGTCGTCAAACACTAGGTATTGTGGAGCGTTTGGGCGTACCTACCAGCGCCCAAACACTCAAGTGATTCGCAAAAACGCCTGAAAATCCCGGTTTTCCGGGGTTTTTGGGCGTTTTACTTCATTGACGCCGGTCTGAGGCAACCTCTAGAATCCCTGTATGCCGCGGTTTTCCAAGGGATACGACGGCATTTCGAGCCTTAGCAAGGCATTTCCTCAATTCCTTCCATAGTGAGAGGGGGCGTTACAGTGAATAAAAACGATCTCGTAGCCGATGTGGCTTCCAGTTCCGGTCTTTCCAAATCCGATGCGGCCAAGGCGGTCGATGCGGTTTTCGATTCAATTACCTCGTCGTTGAAAGGCGGCACGGAAGTGCGACTTGTCGGTTTTGGCACGTTCAGCGTCAGCCGCCGCCGGGCGTCGACCGGCCGCAATCCGCGGACCGGCGAAAGCATCCAGATCCCGGCGTCGAACCAGCCGAAGTTCAAGGCGGGCAAGGGACTGAAAGACGCGGTCAACTGATTGCGTTGATTTTCGGAAAATCGGTCGCCTTTGGGCGGCCGATTTTTTTTGTCTCTTGTGTGTCGCTGTAGTAAACAGCGGGGAGGGGCGGTTAGCTCAGTTGGGAGAGCGCCACGTTTACACCGTGGATGTCGGCGGTTCGAGCCCGTCACCGCCCACCATTTCGCAGCGTGCAAGCAGGTTGGGATGCGGACCTTTCACGTAGAAATCGTCAAGCCATCGCACTATGACAGGCAGGGTTATGTCATTCAGTGGTGGAAGGCGTGCGTGCCGTCGAATTCGATGGCGTGCCTCTACGCGATTGCGCAGGATTGTGCCGACAACAAGATACTCGGCGATGATGTAGAGATTGAGGTCCGCGCCCATGATGAAATCGCCACCCGGTTGCCGATAGACGATATTGCCGCACGGATTACGGCAAACGGCGATTCCGGTGTTGTCTGCCTTGTTGGTGTCCAGTCCAACCAGTTTCCCCGGGCGATGGCCATTGCCAAGCAATTCCGCTCCATGGGCGTTCCGGTCGCGATTGGCGGGTTTCATGTTTCCGGTGTGATCTCGATGCTGAAGGAACCGGTCCTTGGTCTTCAGGAGGCCCTGGATATGGGCATCACATTGTTCGCCGGTGAGGCGGAAGAACATTTTGGTGGTTTTCTGAGGGATATCGACCAGGGTGCGGCCAAACCGATTTACAATTATATGGATGATCTGCCCGGGCTTGAGGGAAAAACAGTTCCTGTTCTGCCGAAGCAGCTGATCGAGAAATATGACGGCATTCTGACGTCTTTCGATGCCGGGCGGGGCTGTCCGTTTCAATGTTCCTTCTGCACGATCATCAATGTGCAGGGACGAAAATCGCGCTGGCGCGGCGCAGATGATATTGAACGCATTGTCCGGGAGAACGCCGCAGAAGGCATCGCCCATTATTTCGTTACCGATGATAATTTCGCCCGCAACAAGAACTGGGAAGCGATTTTCGACCGGCTGATCGAGTTGAAGGAAAATGAGGGGCTGGAAATTTCCTTCCTCATTCAGGTCGATGTGCTGGCGCACCAAATAGAGGGCTTTATCGAAAAGGCGGCGCGCGCCGGCTGTAAATTCGCCTTTGTCGGGCTGGAAAGCATCAATCCCGACAATCTGGTGGAAATGAATAAGGGGCAGAACCGGATCACCGAATACCGGCAGATGTTCCAGGCCTGGAAGCAGGCTGGAATTATCACTTATGCCGGGTTCATTATGGGGCTGCCCGGCGACACGCCGGAAACGATAAGGCGCGACATTGAGATCATTCAGCGGGAATTGCCGGTCGATCTGCTGGAGTTCACTATGCTGACCCCCTTGCCCGGTTCCGCAGACCACAAGCGCCTTTACGATGCGGGCACATGGATGGACCCGGATCTCAATAAATACGATCTGGAAAATGTTACGGTCGAACATCCGAAAATGTCCGCCGCCGAATGGCAGCAGGCCTATCATGATAGTTGGCGCTGGTATTACAGCGACGAACATATCGCGACCATGATGAAGCGGAACCAGGCATACGGCATCAAGCCGGTCCGGGTCTGGCGCGGCATCATGCAAATATATAACGCGATGGAATTTGAAGAGGTCCACCCGCAACAGTGCGGTTATTTCCGGATCAAAGACCGGAAACAACGGCGGCCCGACCTGCCGCGTGAATCGGTGCTCAGGTTTTACTCGTGGTTTCTATGGAGCTCAATCCGGAAATATCTGCGCCTTGCGGAATTTATCTGGCGGACCCATCGCATACGCCGGCGGGTACAAAAGGCGTTGGCCGGTGAGGAATATACCGATCTGGCCATTAGGCCGGTCGTTGACGCGGAAAACGAGGATCTGGAGATGTTTTCCCTCAATGATCGTTCAAGGGCCGCAGTCGAAAAGGCACGGCGGCAGGCAGAGGCGCGTGAAAAGTGCCAGGCAAAACAGCGGGCCGCGACGGGTTAATTTCTGGTTTTTGCGATTTGGGAGTGCCGGGATGTCTTGCCGCGCCCGAATCTTTTCGCTGTTTTCGATGCGGTATAATCGCCCCGGTGAGAGCAATCTGTCGTGTGCTCTCGCCGGGTCTAAGCAGCTTCTCTCGCGGGTGGCGCACGTAATCTTTTGAGCAATGCGGGCATGAACAAGAAAAATATCGATCCCGAAAACTTCCTTTTATCGGTTGTTATTCCGGTTTTTAACGAGCGCGAAACGCTTGAAGAGATTCTCGACCGGGTGCACGCATCGCCTATCGAAAATCAGGAAATTGTCGTTGTTGATGACGGCTCGACAGACGGATCACGCGAACTGTTGCAGGGCGCGTTGAAAGACCGGGTCGACCGGTTGGTCCTGCACGAGGAAAATGGCGGGAAGGGCGCAGCACTTTGCACGGGGATCGCCGAAGCCAAAGGGGATCTGGTGATAATTCAGGACGCTGATCTGGAATATGATCCGCAGGATTATTCGAGGTTGGTCGAACCGTTGCTGACGCGGGGCGCGGATGTGGTCTATGGCTCCCGCTTCGTCGGCAGCGACGCGCACAGGGTGCTTTATTTCTGGCATATGATCGCCAATCGCATCCTGACGCTTGTGTCGAACGCGTTTACCAACCTTAACCTCACCGATATGGAAACCTGCTACAAGGCGTTCAGGCGGGAGATGATGGATGGGATAACGATCCGCGAAAAGCGTTTCGGGGTCGAACCAGAATTGACCGTGAAATTCGCGAAAAAGCGCGCGATATTCTATGAGGTCGGTATTTCCTATCACGGTCGCAGTTACGATCAGGGAAAGAAGATCCGTGCGCGCGACGGCGTTCGGGCTCTTTATTGCATCATCAGATATTCGCTCTTCTAAGGCGGTCGAAATGTTTTCGCGGCTCCGTGGTTATTGGCAAAGCGTCGTGGTCTATGCCGGCGTCGGTGGCGTCGCGGCGCTTGTCGAATGGAGCGTCTTTTACCTGACGATTGCCGCGTTCGGCGCGCCTTATCTTGTTGCCGCGGTCGCTGGGTTCATCATCGCCACCTGGGTAAACTGGTTTTTCAGCCGCAAAGTCGCTTTCCTGCCATCGCCCGGTGGCTCGCCCCATGATCTGTTGAAAATCTATATGGCGAGCAGTTTCGCATTGGCGGTGAACTTGGCGGTTATGACGGCGCTCATCGAGTCCGGTGTCGCCGGCTTGTTGCCGGCGAAAATTGCCGGAACCGGTGTCGGGTTCTTTTTCAATTACGCGCTTCGGCAGTTCGTAATCTATTCAAGGACGCCGATTACGTTTTCGCAGGGCGCCAAACGAGCCAAGGGGCTGCTGAAAGACCAACCCAAACCTGCTACATCCGATAGGGATTAGAGCGGTGAAGTCGAGGGCAACCCACGAGGTGGTGATTGGGGTGTTGGGATATGTATGGGTTTTGCTGGCGGCAGGCGCCTATCTGATGTTGTTTGAAGATCATATGCGGGCTGTCTTTTCGACGATCCTGTAAAATCCATGTCGTCCATCCTATTTTCAGTTTTCACGGCGTTGGCGATGGTACTCTCCGCGTTGGGGTGGGGAGGATTTCTTATCCGCATTCTCCGCATTTCTGGTGCGCTCAACCGGGTTGAGCACGTCATTTGGGCCTTTGCTGCCGGAACCGGTGTCATCGGCTGGATTCTCTTTTTCCCCGCGACCAGCGGCCTGGCGGTCCCTTGGGTGTTTTTGGCCATTGTCGGGCTGGGGCTGCCGGGTCTCTTTTTTCTACCGCGTCCATTGCGGGGTTTTTCCGAATTCAAAGACCTGTGGTCGGCGTTTCTTTGCGCCTTTTTTGCGGCGTTGTTTTTTCTTGATTTATTGGCGGCCTTTGCGCCGCAGGCCGACGCCGACACCACCGCCTATCACCTTGCCCTGACGAAGCAGTTCCTGGCGGCGGAGCGCGTATTCTTTACCCCGCGCGCCGTCGACGGCGCGATCCCCATGCTGCTTCACATGACATATGCGATGGCGTTGGGTCTCGGTGGTGAGGCGGCCGTCGGACTCTGGTCGGTTGCCTTGAAATGGGGCGCGGTGGCGGTGACAGGCGTCGCGGCGGCGCGCTTTATTCCGGTCCGGCATGCGGTTCTGCTTGCACTGATTTTCGCGACCGTTCCGGCGGTGATCTATGGCGGGGTAACCGGGCAGGTCGAGGTGAAACTCGCCTTACTGACGACTGTGGCCGTCGTCAGTCTGTGTCGCGCAATCGACAGGAAAGATTTACGTCTGGTGATATTCGCCGGCGCCGTTTTCGGATTTTTGGTCGCCATCAAATATACGATGGGGTTGGTCGCGTTTGGCGCGGCGTTGGTCCTTGTTGCGCGGACGCGGTCGATTTTATTGTTTTTGGGGTTCAGCGTGGCGGGGCTTGTTGCGGGATTTCAATGGTTTGCCTTCAACTTTGCCGCCTCCGGCGATCCGGTCTTTCCGCTCCTTTATGATTATCTGTCGACGACCGTGCCGCGTTATTGGAACGATGCGCAGCAATTGGCGTTCAGCCGGTTTGTATCGGATGAAACGGCGATGCCCAGATCGATCTGGAACGCGTTTCTGTATCCGTTTGTTGCCACGCTGAATTCGCCGCAAGCCTTTGAAAGCGACCGGACGGGATTTGGGCCTTTCTGCCTTCTGGTGTTGCCATTTGCCGCAGCCGCGCTTTGGCAGCACCGCGCAAGGCTCGCGGGGCACGCGCTTCTTCCGGCGGCCGGAATTGTCCTGATTACCTATTTGTTGTGGTTCTTTTTCGGCCCGTCGCAGCGGGTCCGGCATTATCTGCCACTGCTGCCGCTTCTGATGGTGACGATGGGGTATGCGGCCTGGCGTTTCCGCCCGGCTATCCGGGGATTGGGCCTGTTTATTGTTATTTTGACTCTTGCCATCCAGCTGGGTGGTGCCGTGCTCTTTAACATCAAGTTTGTCCGGTATCAGCTTTCGGATATGGGAAGAGACTCGTTTCTGCGGGAAAACGTCGTTAATTTTGCTCTGGCTGCCTGGATCAACAAAAATCTGGGCGTTAAAAACATCCGGGTACTGCATGAGGAACGGGTTCTGAATTACTTTCTGAAGCCGCCTTATCTTATGGCCCATAAGAGATTTTCCGCCGCGGTCGAAATACATGACGCGGCATTGTCGTCGCGGCGCTTTCTGTCCCAGCTACGCCTGCAAGGTGTTACGCATATCCTCGTGGAGGCTCCGCCCGGATGGCGAGAGACTTCGCCACCGGGGCTGCCCGGTCATTTGGCCGCGCTTCTCCGGGCGGATTGCGCGCGCGTGTTGACCTCAATACAAACCCCCGCCTTTAAATCGCGAACCGTTAAGGGGCTGGGCTCAACCAGGACATCATACGTCGTGGCGGCGCTTCGCCCGGTGGCGTATGACCGATGTTCTCCCGAAAACTAGCGGTTGAATGCTGATTCTTTACCGAAATATGTCGTAGAATGATTGACTGAGAGCGCGCACTGGAATAAACAATGCGCTCTCTCGGAATTGGGGGCGTAGCTCAGCTGGTTAGAGCGCTGGCCTGTCACGCCAGAGGTCGCGGGTTCGAGTCCCGTCGCTCCCGCCACCCTTCGCTGTTCGAGCTTGGGGTGGCGGGTTCTTATCTCCGCTAATTCTTGATCCCGTTCATCACGTCATAGACATTGGCCGCGATCCCGGTTGCTTCATACCCGTCATGCCCGGTCGCTTGCGCGATCGCGAAGATTTGCGAGGCCAGGCTGACGAAAGGCATCGGCACCTCCATATCGCGGGCGATATCGAGCCCGAACCCGACATCCTTCGGCATCCAGCTTTTACGCGGTTTGTATTCGCCCTTTACGACCTTACCCATGATGTTGCGGGTCGCCGTGCAGTCCCACATGGAATCCGCCATGATGCTCTCGAATGTCGGGGCATCCAGCCCGCCTTTCCTGAGCCATGAAAAAATTTCCAGCAGCGCCATGTGATTGACGGCGGCCAGCATGGCCATGGCGTTCTTGACCAGCTTGGCATTGCCGAGCTCACCGACATACATGACCGATTTCGCCATGGGGTCCATGACGGATTGATATTCATCGAATGAGTCTTTTTTGCCCGACGCCCAGATCTGCAATTGACCCGCGGCGGCCACTTCCTCAACCCCGCCCGCAGCGGCATCGACCAAAGTCCAGCCCTTCTGAGACAACGCGTCATTCGCGGCTACAATCGTCGCCTTGTCGATGGAACTGAAATCGATCCAGACATTCGCGCCGCCGGAGGCTTCAATCAGCCCGCCGGGGCCGACCCCGACAGCTTGCGCCGCGGCATTATTCGGCAGCATGGAGAGAACGATGTCGCAGGATTCGGCGACTTCCCTGGGCGATGACGCATAGGTCGCGCCTTGCTTCTCCAGCCCCTTGCAGCGGTCGCGCTCAAGATCGTTGACGACAAGGCTGTATCCTGCCTTGATCAGATTGGCGGCCATGCCGCTACCCATCCCGCCGGTGCCGATGAGTCCCAAGGTTTTCATTTTTGTCTCTCCTGAAGAATGTTCTGTCAGGCGCATGCTATGACGGACCGGGCGATACCGCAAAATTTGCCCGACAGGGAACGGGGCAATGTGAAAATTGGAGAGAAAGACCGGCCTGGTTTCGGCCCTCGGTTCGGGAATCGTTGTCAATGGCGGTGATAATCTGTACTGAGCAGTTATGGCGATACAGCAATTCAATCTTAAGGTCACCGCGCCGGCCAAGGGTCTTTTCGATATCACTGGCCGGGTCGCAGCCTGGGTCGATGAGAAGAACCTCAAAACCGGCCTGCTGACACTGTTTATCCGCCACACCTCGGCCTCGCTGACCATTCAGGAAAATGCCGACCCGGATGTGCTGTGCGATCTGGAGGCGTTTTTCGACCGCTCGGTTCCCGAGGATTCCGCGCTCTACCGTCATATGACGGAAGGGCCGGACGATATGCCCGCCCATATCCGCGCGGCGCTGACGGCGACATCGCTGTCGATCCCGGTTTCTGGCGGGCGGATGCTGCTCGGTACCTGGCAGGGGATCTATCTTTGGGAACATCGTGCTGTGCCCCAGGAGCGTCAGATCGTCCTGCATTTCGACGGCATGATCGATGACCCGAACAGCTGACGCTTGACCCGTGAGCTCCTTTCCGCCGTAATTTCCCCATGAGCTTCTCCATTGAAAAGCTGGACGCGCCCCTGGGCGCGGAAGTTTCCGGGATCGATGTCCGTGACGTGGACGGCGCGATGGTCTCCCGTTTGCGGGGGGGCGTTGAACGACTATCAGGTGCTGGTAATCCGCGACCAAGCTCTTGAGGCGGGCGAGCAGGTAGCGTTCGCCCAAAAATTCGGCGATCTGGTCCGGCGTATCTCCGGTGAGTTCCTGCATCCGGAATTTCCGGATGTGCTGGTCCTGTCCAACCGCGTCGTAGACGGAAAGGGCGCGGGCGCCACCGCCGCCTATGCCGGTGAACATTGGCATTCCGATCTGACATACGCGGAAAAACCCAGCATGGGGTCGATGTTGCACGCGTTGGAGGTGGCGGAGGAGGGCGGCGATACCGCCTGGGCCGATATGTATGCGGCCTATGAAACGCTTCCGGAAAAAACCCGCGCGCGGATTGAGGGGCTGAAAGCGGTGCATATCAGGGACCGGCGGCGCAACCCGCGTGCCGGGATTTCGAAGGAGTTCGACCGCGATGTGAACGCCTATTATTCGATCCAGGTGCCGGATTCATTGCACCCCATGGCGCGCACCCATCCTGAAACCGGACGCAAGGCGTTATTTGTGTCGCCACGCTTTACCGTCGCGATAGACGGGATGGATGATTCAGAGGCGCAACCCTTGCTGGACGATCTGTTCGAACATCAAAAGAAGCCGCAATTTATCTATCGCCATAAATGGCGAGGCGGTGATCTGGTGTTCTGGGATAACCGCTGCACCATCCATCTGGCTTGCGGCGGTATCGTCCCGCCGGGTATCCGCCATCTGCACCGGACGTCGATCGCCGGAGACGTGCCTTTCTGATTACCAATCAGCCATTTCGGTCGGTCTGCCGGACGCATCTGTATTTGGCTGCTTCCGGCTTGCCGCTGCACCAGGGCGACGTTTCGACCTTGCCCCAATATCCGACCTTCCCCCGGAACCGGCCGGCGCCGATTTCTCCGACTCCATGATAGACATTGTCATTCAGAAAAATGATGGCTTCTCCGAATGGGTCGATCTGATCGAGCTGGACCGACAGAAGCCATAAATTCTTGTTTACAATGGGCCGACCCGATTTAAGGGTGACGAGTTCGAACCGGGAGCCGCTTCCCACACCGGGCAGGGGGAGTTTTTCGAGATAACGTGGAATCAGTTCCCGGAAATCCGTCGGCGGGCGACCGGTTTCCTTTTCGAATTTCACGATAGCGGCGGTCAGCGGTTTGCTGGCTTCCTCAAACCGGTTGAACAAGGCGTCATTGACCTTGTTTCCGGCCCAGACTCCAGCGATGGTGCAGATGAAAAGCGAGATGCTGGCGACCAGAAGATATTCATACCTGCGGTCCGCTTCGGTGTTTTCCCCCGCGCTGCTTGTCATCACAAGCTGATAGGCGGCCGCCAGCGCGGTGACGACGAAAATTGCCGTGAGCCCGATCCCGACCACGAAACTGATCATGTTCAGGCGCGGGTCGAAAAGCGGTTCTATCGTGAAAAAGGCAAATGGCAGCGCGCCCCAGATGAGCGCCGTCTTTATGGTTTGAAGCCTGCGGCCTTCTTCGAACATTCAACCCGCCCGACCAACGCCCCGCGCTATCGGATAGAAGCCGCGGAGCCAGATATCATCCTCCAACTTTTATCAGAATGATTCGATTCGTGCTGCTCTGATGGGCGGCGATGTTCCGGTCTGTTGCACTAGGCCGGCATGGCTACATCACGAGGTCCGCACGAACTGCCATCCTTGTGACAGCGAGAACAGGCGTCCTCCCGGACGAACGGTCTCTTTGGGCCGGTCAGGAAAAACTGCCTTATGGTATTTTGTGTTTGTTTATCCGGAATAGCCAAGGCCGCGATAACAAATCAACCTGTCATTATTGCGGGATTTCTGGTATGTAAATTTAGGGGAGTTGGCAAATCGCGCGCCTGTTATTGGCGCATTGACCGGCTTTGAGATATGGCGCGTTGCCGCTGCTTCATCGCTATTCTTGTCGCAATGATTGTGTTCGGTGCCTCGGGCGCGCGCGCCGTTCCCGTCGCATCGTTGCCCGATCTGGTTTCCATCACTTTTTATGAGCAAACCACGTTGGTCTTTCCGCATGGTTTCAGTATCGCGTCTTCGGAAATTCTGAGGCGCCGGAGCGGTTTTTTGTCGTCCGGTAACCGCGATTTTTCCAACCACACCTCCGAATTTTACGACGTTTTTTATTCTGACTCTGACGGCACGGTGAATGTGAACGGAGCCTTCATCACGATTGAGGCACGGTTTGATCCCATTGCCGGGGGCGGGATGAATATCAATGGCGTCGAGCTGAATTTTCTCGGGGGCGGATCGGAATTCGCGAATTCGATCGCATCGTTCGAGGCATTTAGCGGCGGCTCTTTTCCGGCTTCCGTGGTGAATGCGGTGGATGGAAACCTCGGCACTACCACGACGATGGGCAGCACATTTGGCACCACGGACAGGCTTCGTATCACTGTCGGTTTTGAATCAACCGCCGAGGCGGTGCCCGAGCCGGGCGCGCTTGGTCTTCTGGGGCTGGCTCTCGCCGGGGTGGTGGTTAGCAGGCGTCGTCGCCGCTGATTTCCGTATCCGACTTGCGCTGGTCGGATTTTTCCTGTTTTGCACGTTGACGTTCAGCCTTTTTGGCGGCGCGCTGTTTTTCGCGTTCACGCCGTTCAAAGTTGTAATTGGTCTTTCGCGCCATAAATGTTCCTTTCCCGAGAGACAAAAAAAGCCCGCTGGAGAAGCGGGCTTTTATGTTTATGGGCGGGGATTAGTCGAGAATCTGAAGATTCTCGGCTGAAGACTTCCCGTTGCGGCCCGGTGTCAGCTCGTAAGAGACCTTCTGCCCCTCATTGAGACCGGCCAGACCGGCGCGCTCAACGGCGCTGATATGGACGAATGCGTCCTTGCTGCCGTCTTCGGGCTCGATAAAACCAAAGCCCTTGGTGGGGTTGAACCATTTTACAGTTCCGGTAGCCATGATGAATTTCCTTTCACGACAAAATGCGGGCCTCCACCCTCTGCGGAGCCCCTTGGTAAACGTTTACAATGTCGGAGAAGAAACTTGGCTATCCACCGAAGCGGATAATCAGGGTAGCAACATCGACCTTCAAACGTGCTGCAAACATAGAAGCTTCTCCGACTAATTCAAGCGATTATTTTCCGCCCGCCATCAATGCATCCAGCTCTCGCGCCTGCATGGTTAGCCTGATCTGCGCATTTGCCATGCCATAGCCGCGATAACCCTGGCGTTGCACGAACTCGAAACAGAACCGCCCCTGAAACAATCTGGTGAAAAGCTGGAAAAAGGCGCCGTTTTCGTCTTCGTCATAAAGAATATGGCGATTTTTCATTTGGGCGACCTGATGGTCCGAAAGAGCGAACCGTGCGACAAGATCGTCATAGTAATTGTCGGTAACCTCCATTATTTCGGCGCCGAGCGTGTCGAGTCGGTCGGCGAGTGCGAAAATGTCCGTTGCCGCTAGCGCGATATGATTGACGCCGGATCCGCGATAGCGCGACTGGATCTGCGCGACGGAGGATTTGCCGGCCAGTGTGGAATTCAGCGTCATGGCGATATTCCGGTTGTCGACCTCCATCACCTGGCTGTTCACATTGCCGAACGGGTCGGCGACGGTGACCGCCTGAGAAGCGGACATCTGGAAGACCGCGCGATAAAGCAGCTTTGCCTCCAGCACTTCATCCAGCGGCATGGTGGTGGCGACATGGTCGATCCGGGTCAACATCGCATCGGGGTCTATTGTGTGATGGTCGAATTCGCGTTCCCAGTGGGATGGGTAATCCCGCGCGTTGACCAGATAGAGCAGGGCGCCGGTTGGCCCCACCACCGCGGCAATTCCGTGGGTATCGTGCTCGGGGTCGGCGTAAACGATGTCATAGCCGAGCGTTTGTGCCCGTTTGAGCAGCCCGTCCGCGTCCGGACATAACAACCCGTATGCGCAGACCGCAAGCCCGTGATCCGCGTGATATTGCCGAGCGAAGCTTTGCGGCTCCCGGTTGATCACAAGATTGACCGAGCCCTGACGCCAAAGCTCGACATTTTTCACCTTATGTGTCGCCGCGTGGATAAAGCCCGACCGATAGAGAAAACCCGAAAGGGCGGGATGATCTTCGTCGCCGACAGCAAATTCGATGAACTCGATTTCTTCCGGCTGTTCGGCGAAGGCGAGCGCGGTGGGACCAAGTCCACCGGACTCTTTTACCCCGCCATCGAGATAGATCAGTGAACGATAGGCATCACGGGCATGTCGGAATGTGTCGCTTGAACGGAACTGGTCGTTGAAAATTTCCAGCGACAGCGCGCCGTCATAGCCGGTCTCTCTCAAACTCGTCATGAAGGTACCGAGGTCGAGCTCGCCCTGGCCGGGAAAACAGCGGTGATGACGGCTCCAGCTCAGCGGGTCCATGGACAGTTTCGGCGCGTCGGCGACCTGCACCAGGAAGATACGGTCGCCAGGTATGTTGAGGATCGAGTCAAGCTCAGTCGCCCGGGAGAAAATATGAAACGTATCGAGGCAGAGCCCGACCGAAGGATGGTCGGCGCGGCGCACGATTTCCCAACTGTCGCGGTAATCGTGAACGTGTTTACCCCAGCCGAGGGCCTCAAAGGCGACCCGGAAGCCGCGCTTTGCCGCGCGTTCGCCAAGCTCATGGAAATCCGCCGCCGCCCGGCTGATCCCGCCAAGCGCGTGAGGCGAGACATTGCTGCACACCATCAACAGATCGGCACCGATCTGTTCCATCAGATCGAACTTACGTTCGGCGCGATCGAAAGTCCGGGTGCGCAATGGCTCCGGCATGCCCTCGAAATCGCGGAAGGGCTGATAGGTCTCAATGCGGAGACTTTTGTCTTCCAGCCTATTCTTGAGATCGGTCAGTCCACCGACATGGGCGAGCAGGTCGTTCTCGAAGATCTCGATGCCGCTGAAACCGGCCTTGGCAATCGCGTCGATCTTGCGATCCAGCGTGCCGGAGATACAGACGGTGGCGATGGAAAAACGCATGGGGAACCCACAGTAAGATTTGCGGGTTCAATGTTAGGCCGTATTTATCCCGCCACCAACAAAAAGGGCCGCTCATTGAGCGGCCCTCTATGACTTATCCGGTGCGGATCAGTTGCCGGCGCGGATTTTCTCTTCGTCGAACAGATCGCCCATTTCGGATTGCAGCCCGCGCTTGTCGAGCTCATCCAGGAAGGTGCGGTGGATGATCGGATGCTGGTTTTCATATTCGATCTGGTTGCCGCCTTCCTCGACGGAGGTATCGACCTTGCCTTCCCAGATTTCCTTTTTCTGCCAGGTCATCGGGTAACGCACCGTGCCGAACTGAATGGCCAGGTAACGTGACGGCGTGGTGCCGGTGTTGAAATGCTGATGGAACATGTTTTCCGGCGGGGTGACGACGACGCCGTGATCCCAGTCGACGCGGACGATGTCTTCGTCTTCCTGGCCTTCCCACCAGAGTAGCGAATAGCCGTCGCCGTCGATGGTGAAAACGTTGGTGCCGCACAGATGGCGATGCGCCTTCTTGTACATGCCGGGCATGATCTGCGACGTATGGCAGCCCATCGTACCGTCGGACAGGATCCAGCGGAGGGAGGACGAGCCCTTGCCGCGCGCGGCCCAGCCGCGCAGTTCGAAATTGGTGATGTCGGAAACGAAATTGGTTTCCCACTGATGGCGGCCTTCACGCAGTTCCACCATCTGGCCTTCACCCTGGAAGTAGCCGTTGGGGCCGAGCCGTTCCGGAAACTGATGATCGCAGCTGAACAGGAATTCCTCGTTCCGGTAGAGGTTCATCAGGAAGGGGAAGTTGTTGCAGGAGACGAACCGGGCCGGTTCCTGGCCGGAGCCGTTGAAATGCTGGTATTTGGCATTGAGCGGCACGGAAAAGAGCGAATTACGGCCCCATTCAAAGGAATGTTTCTGACCGTCCGGCGTTTCGATCTGGGTGGAGCCGTACCCGTCAATCACATAGATGATTTCCTCATAGATGTGATGCAGCGGGCGAGACTTGCCGCCAGCCGGTAGTTCGAAGGTGAAGATGGTGTTGAAATCGTCGCGGCCCTTGACCAGGCAGATCGCGCCGTTCATCCCGTACTTGTCCCACGGTTCCACCGGAACGCGTGCCAGATCGATACCGAAATCCTCGATTACCGGGACGGGTTCTTCCTTGCACCAGGCCAGAAAGCTGTCATGCAAAAAAACCGGATCCGATCCCCGGACTACCGCTTCATCATCGCTCATCTTCTTTCCTCTTTACTTTAAACTTCGCGCACAAGCGCTCCCATGGGGGGGATATAGCGCTATTTTCCTGAGAACGAAAGCCGGGCGCTAGCTGCCCGCCCGGATGGCATCCTCATCGAAGATTTCGCCCATTTCGGACGGCACGCCGTTCTTGTCCATTTCCTCCAGCCAGATACGGTGCAGGTGATCGGGCTGATCCTCATATTCAATCTGGTTGCCGCCGTCCTTGACGGAGGTGTCGTTACCGGATGTCCATTTCTTCACCTTCTGCCACAGCATGGGGTAGCGGACGGTGCCGAACTGTACCGCGAGATAGCGCGACGGGGTCGTGCCGGTGTTGAAATGCTGGTGGAACATCTGTTCCGGCGGCGTGACGACGACGCCGTGATCCCAATCCACCCGGACCATCTCGTCTTCTTTGCCTTCGTACCACAGCATTGAATAGCCCTGACCGTCGATGGTGAAGACGTTGGTGCCCGCGGTGTGCCGGTGTGCCTTTTTGTAAGTGCCGGGCACGATCTGTGAGGTGTGGCAGCCAAGTGTCGAATCCGAGAGGACCCAGCGCAGGGAGGACGAACCCTTGCCGCGCTCGGCCCAGCTCTTGAGCTCAAAATTGGTGATGTCGGATACAAAGTTTGTTTCCCATTGATGGCGGCCGGGGCGGATTTCGATCATCTGGCCGTCGCCCTGGAAATAGCCGTTGGGGCCAAGCCGTTCGACGAAATCATGTTCCGTCGTGAAAATGAAATCCTGATTGCGGAACAGGTTCATCAAAAACGGCATGTCATTGATGGAAGCCAGCCGCGCCGGTTCCGTGCCGGAGCCGTTGAAATGCTGGTATTTGGCGTTGAGCGGGACCGAAAAGAGTGAATTGCGGCCCCATTCAAAGGAATGTTTCTGACCGTCCGGCGTTTCGATCTGGGTCGAGCCGTACCCGTCCATCACATAGATGATTTCCTCATAGAGGTGATGCAGCGGGCGGGATTTCGAGCCGCCGGGCAATTCGAAACAGAAGATCGAGACGAAATAATCGCGGCCTTTCAGCAGGCACGCCGCGCCGTTCATACCGTAGAGATCCCAGGGCTCTGTCTTGATCCGCATCATGTCGATGCCGAAATCGTCGATCACCGGGATCGGCTGCTCCTCGCACCAGGCGATATAGCTGTCATGCAGGAATACGGGTTCGTTACCGGTGGGCGCGTCGTCACTCATCTCTGAAAAAATCCTGTCTGAAATGTCGGGCTGGCCGAATCGCGCCGACTTTATAAAGCACCGGCGGGCCGGTCAAACCGGTCGTGCCGTTACCCGGGGGCGCGAGGTGGTTAACGATTCCAATAAGTTTTGAAATTATAAACGCTTGGCCTTATAAAGCGTTGCCGTCCGGTGCTTTGGTGACGCCGGGGGAGAACTGCTGCCGCTCTTGTGCTTCGGCGCGACGGTTGCTAACAGTGGGCGCAAGTTGCCGGGAAAACCGGTACGGGGAATCGGAGAAACATTTCATGGACGATTTGTTGCGGGAATACCTGCCGATCCTGATATTCCTCGGGATCGCGACGGGGCTTGCCGCCGTTATTCTGATTGCGTCCTTTATCGTTGCGCGGCAGAAGCCGGATTCGGAAAAAGTTTCGCCCTATGAATGCGGGTTCGCGCCGTTTAATGACGCGCGCCGCCAGTTCGATGTCCGGTTTTATCTGGTCGCCATCCTGTTCATCATCTTCGACCTTGAGGTTGCGTTCCTGTTTCCCTGGGCGATTTCGCTGGGCAGCATCGGCATGCTGGGTTTCTGGTCGATGGTGATTTTCCTCGGCATTCTTACAATCGGCTTCATTTATGAATGGAAGAAGGGGGCGCTGGAATGGGAGTAATCGCCCCGGGGCAGGAAGAAATCCTGCAACGCGTCACGGACGAAATTAACGACAAGGGTTTCGTCGTCGCCCAGATGGACAAGCTTGTCAGCTGGGCGCAGTCCGGTTCGCTCTGGCCGATGACGTTCGGTCTGGCGTGCTGTGCCGTCGAAATGATGCATTCCGCGGCCAGCCGTTACGATCTGGACCGTTTTGGCGTGATTTTCCGACCCAGCCCGCGTCAATCCGATGTGATGATTGTGGCGGGCACCCTGACTAACAAGATGGCGCCGGCGTTGCGTAAGGTTTACGACCAGATGGCGGAGCCGCGCTGGGTGATTTCCATGGGGTCCTGCGCCAATGGCGGCGGGCCCTATCATTATTCCTATGCAGTTGTGCGCGGCTGCGACCGGATCGTGCCGGTCGATGTCTACGTGCCCGGTTGTCCGCCGACCGCGGAAGCGCTGCTGTACGGCGTGATGCAGTTACAGAAAAAAGTCCGCCGGACCAGCACCATCGCGCGCTGATCGGGAAATCGGGGAAGAGTAATCAGGATCATGGACCAGGGGCTTCAGGAACTCGGTGAATTCATCCAGGCGTCGATGCCGGATGCGGTTCTGGAAGTGATCCAGGAACATAATGAACTGATTCTGATTTGCGCGCCGGATCAGACGGTGCCGCTGTTGACCTTCCTGCGCGACGATTCAAACTGCCTGTTCAAGATTTTGTCGGATATCTGCGGGGTTGATTACCCGGAACGGGAAAAGCGCTTCGACGTCGTCTACAACCTGCTGAGCGTGCGTCACAACCAGCGTATCCGGGTCAAGGTCCGGTGCGATGAAGACGATCTGGTGCCGTCGGCCACCGCGGTATACAGCGCCGCTTCCTGGTTCGAGCGCGAGGCATATGATCTCTACGGCATTCTGTTTTCCGATCATCCGGATATGCGGCGCCTGCTGACCGATTACGGGTTTGACGGTCACCCGCTGCGCAAGGATTTCCCGCTGACCGGTCATGTTCAGGTCCGCTATGACGAAGCGCAGAAGCGCGTCGTGCAGGAACCCGTAAAGCTCGCTCAGGCGTTCCGGTCTTTCGATTTCATGAGCCCGTGGGAAGGAACAGAATATGTCTTTCCCGGCGATGAAAAGGCCGAGCAGGAGGCTGAGAAGGACGGCTGATGGCGGCGCATGATCTCAAGAACCTGACGCTTAATTTCGGGCCGCAACATCCGGCGGCGCACGGTGTGTTGCGTCTGGTGCTCGAAATGGACGGCGAGATCGTTGAGCGCGCCGATCCCCATATCGGGTTGCTGCATCGCGGCACCGAAAAGCTGATTGAATATAAGAGCTACCTGCAATCCGTGCCCTATTTCGACCGGCTGGATTATGTCTCGCCCATGTGCCAGGAGCATGCTTTCGCGCTCGCGACGGAAAAGCTGCTGGGGGTCGAGGTGCCGCTTCGCGGACAATATATCCGCGTCATGTATGCAGAGCTTACCCGCATCCTCAACCACTTGCTGGCGATTTCGGCTTTCGCGCTTGATGTCGGCGCAATGACGCCGTTGCTCTGGTGGTTCGAGGAGCGTGAAAAGCTGATGGAGTTTTACGAGCGCGCCTCCGGGGCTCGTATCCATTCCGCCTATTTCCGCCCGGGCGGGGTCAATCGCGACCTGCCGCCGGACCTGCTGGAGGATATTGCCGCCTTTGTCGAGCGGTTTCCGCCGATGCTGGACGATGTGCAGGAATTGCTGACCGGCAACCGTATTTTCGTGCAACGCACTGTCGATATCGGGGTGGCGAGCGCGGAAGAGGCTATGGATTGGGGCTTTTCCGGCCCGATGCTTCGGGCGTCCGGCGTGCCGTGGGATTTGCGCAAGGCGCAACCCTATGACGTTTATGCCCAGATGGATTTCGACATTCCTGTCGGCAAGAACGGCGATTGCTTCGACCGTTATTTCATCCGGCTGGAGGAAATGCGCCAGAGCCTGCGGATCGTCGAACAGTGCCTGAACCGGATTCCCGACGGGCCGGTAAAGACCGAGGACCGGAAGATCGCGCCACCGCCGCGCGCTGAAATGAAACAGTCGATGGAAGCGTTGATCCATCACTTCAAGCTTTATACCGAGGGTTACAAGGTGCCGAAGGGCGAGACCTATACGGCAGTCGAAGCGCCAAAGGGCGAATTCGGTGTCTATCTGGTGTCGGACGGGACCAACAAACCCTATCGCTGCAAGATCAAGGCGCCGGGCTTCTCGTTTCTGCAGGCGACTGATTATCTCGGCAAGGGCCATATGCTGGCCGATGTCGTCGCGATCGTCGGGTCGATGGATATCGTTTTCGGAGAGATCGACCGGTGAGCGATACGCAACAGCCTGAAACTTTCGAGTTCAATGCGGAAATGCGCGCCAGGGCCGATCAGATCATCGCTCGCTATCCGGAAGGCCGTCAGGCCAGCGCAGTGATACCGTTGCTGGACCTCGCGCAGCGGCAAAGTGGTGGCTGGTTGCCGCGCGCGGCGATGGATCATGTCGCCAAAGTCCTCGATATGGCGAATATCCGCGTCTATGAGGTCGCGACTTTCTATACCATGTATAACCTCGACCCGGTCGGCGAATATGTCGTTCAGGTCTGCACCACGACACCCTGCGCCTTGTGCGGCTCGGCGGCTGTATTGGATGCGGTGCGCGAGGAGCTCGGCGTCGGGCCGGGAGAAACCACGGAAGACGGCAAGTTCACCTTTCTTGAGGTCGAATGCCTGGGTGCCTGCGTCAACGCGCCGATGATCCAGGTCGGTGATGATTATTACGAAGACCTGGATGCGGAATCGACGCGAAAGATCCTGCAGGCCTTCCGCCGGGGGGAAATCCCCGCGCCGGGTCCGCAGAACGGACGTAAGGGGTCAGAGCCCAAGGGCGGCCCGACCACGTTGACCGATATGGTGAAGGGCTGAGGAGGCGCGCATGCTGCAGGATCAGGACAGGATCTTCACCAACCTCTACGGCTTTCAGGATTGGGGCCTCGAGGGCGCGAAGGCGCGCGGCGACTGGGATGGCACGAAGGAGATCATTGCCAAGGGGCGCGACTGGATTTGCGAGGAAATCAAATCTTCCGGTTTGCGCGGACGCGGCGGCGCGGGTTTCCCGACCGGTCTGAAATGGTCGTTTATGCCGAAGGAGCCCACCGGCCGGCCGCATTATCTTGTGGTCAATGCTGATGAGGGCGAACCTGGCACCTGCAAGGACCGGGACATGATGCGGAACGATCCGCACAAGCTGGTCGAGGGGTGTTTGCTGGCGGGTGCCGGGATGGGTGCCGATGCCGCCTATATCTATATACGGGGCGAATTTTATCGCGAAGCCGAACATCTTCAGGCCGCCATTGATCAGGCATACGATGCCGGGCTTCTCGGCAAGAATGCCTGTGGCTCCGGCATGGATTTCGATGTTTATCTGCATCGCGGGGCGGGGGCCTATATTTGCGGTGAGGAAATGGCCCTGATCGAGAGCCTTGAGGGCAAGAAGGGCCAGCCGCGTCTGAAACCACCTTTCCCCGCGGCGATGGGGCTGTATGGCTGTCCGACCACGGTGAACAATGTCGAGACAATCGCCGTGGTGCCGACGATCCTGCGCCGGGGCGCGGAATGGTTTGCCGGTTTCGGTCGGGAAAACAATACCGGCACGAAAGTATTCTGCATTTCCGGGCATGTGAACAATCCCTGCAATGTCGAAGAGTCGATGAGCATCCCGTTGAAGGAGCTGATCGAAAAGCATGCCGGCGGGGTGCGTGGTGGCTGGGACAATCTGAAGGCGATTATTCCGGGCGGATCGTCGGTGCCGTTGCTGCCGAAGGCGATCTGTGAAGACGTGCTGATGGATTATGACTCGCTGCGCGAACAGCGTTCGGGGCTGGGTACCGCGGCGGTGATCGTGATGGATCAATCGACGGATGTGGTCGCGGCGATCGCGCGCCTGTCGAAATTTTACAAGCATGAAAGCTGCGGACAGTGCACACCCTGCCGGGAAGGCACCGGTTGGATGTGGCGGGTGATGGAGCGGCTTGTGACCGGCGATGCGGAGATTGAGGAGATCGATATGTTGCTGGAGGTCACCAAACAGATCGAGGGGCATACGATTTGCGCTTTGGGAGACGCGGCGGCGTGGCCCGTCCAGGGTCTGATGCGGCATTTCCGCGATGAGGTCGAGGACCGGATTCGCGCAAAGAAAGGTGAAGCCCCGGCGGCGGCCTGAGGGTGGAGAAGACAAGAATTATGGCCAAGGTCACAATAGACGGCGAAGAGATCGAAGTCCCCGACGGGATTACCGTTCTTCAGGCCTGCGAACTGGCCGGGAAGGAAATTCCCCGTTTCTGTTATCACGAGCGCCTGTCGGTCGCCGGTAATTGCCGTATGTGTCTGGTCGAGGTTGCCCCCGGCCCGCCGAAGCCCGCCGCCAGCTGCGCTCTGCCTATCGGCGACGGGATGGAAATCAAGACCAATTCTGAGATGGTCAAAAAGGCCCGCGAAGGGGTCATGGAATTTCTGCTGATCAACCATCCGCTGGATTGCCCGATCTGCGATCAGGGCGGTGAATGCGATCTGCAGGATCAGTCGATGGCCTATGGCGTCGGGGAATCGCGTTTCCGCGAAAACAAGCGCGCGGTGCCGGACAAATATATCGGACCGCTGGTCAAGACACAGATGACGCGTTGTATTCAATGCACCCGCTGTGTCCGCTTTATTACCGAGGTCGCGGGTGTCGAGGAGCTTGGCGCGACGGGCCGCGGCGAGAATATGGAAATCACGACCTACGTCGAAAAGGCGCTGAGTTCCGAACTATCCGCCAATATCGTCGATTTGTGTCCGGTCGGCGCGCTGACATCGAAACCCTATGCCTTTAACGCGCGTCCGTGGGAATTGACGCGGACTGAAAGCGTCGATGCGATGGACGCGGTCGGCAGCAATATCCGGATCGATTCACGCGGGCGCGAGGTCATGCGCGTGCTGCCGCTGCTCAATGAAGACATCAATGAGGAATGGATTTCCGACAAGACCCGCTATGCCTGTGACGGTTTGCGGCGCCAGCGTCTCGACACGCCTTATGTAAAACGCGACGGCAAGTTACAGGCGGCAAGCTGGGACGAGGCGTTCGCGGCCATCGCGGAAAAGGTCAATTC
>Ga0181587_10000404_pt1 | contig 35421 bp, 26 predicted proteins | sample 071ome_27_FD_132463 | JGI IMG/M metagenome (GOLD analysis project Ga0181587, IMG submission 132463) | Coastal salt marsh microbial communities from the Groves Creek Marsh, Skidaway Island, Georgia - 071409AT metaG (megahit assembly) | ecosystem: Environmental > Aquatic > Marine > Intertidal... | reverse complement strand
GGTTGTTGATAGTGCAGACGCCCTCTCTGCAGAGACGGCCGCTCGCTACGGTTTGGATCGGCCGCGTCTAAAGGTCTCAATTGAGACGGAAGAGGGCACGTTGGATACGCTCTTTTTTGGCACCGACGCGCCGACCGATCGATATACCTATGTGCAACAGAGCGGAAGCAATCCGGAGATTTTCGTGGTTCGGGCTTGGCGCTATGACAACCTCGACAAAAGCGTTTTTGATCTGCGAGATCGACGCGTCTTGGCCTTCGCAAAGAGTGAGGTCATCGAGGCTGCGCGCACGGGCAGTGCTGGGCCAGTCTCTCTTCGCAAAGAGGGGGCAGAGTGGCTGATGCAAGAGCCGATTGTTGCGCGTGCTTCTTCCGAAGCCGTTGACGGCGTACTAGCCAAGATTGAGTCGAGCGAGATAAGCGCTTTCGTAGACGAAGCACCCAGCGGAGAAGCGCTGGCAGCATACGGCTTTGGATCTGGCGCAGTTCAGTGGTCCTTCACATTCGCTCAAGACCGTCGAGAAAGGCGTTTATCCATAGGGCGCGAAGACGAAGAGGGACGCTACTATGCTCGCGAAGAGAGTAGGCCTCAGGTCTTCCTGATTGATTCGACGCTGGTGCACAGGCTGTCGCAAGACGCGGCCCAACTGCGCGATAGGAAGCCACTGAGGATAGATCGCGATGGGATAGATCGAATGGAGTACCGTCGCGGCCCAGTGCTAATCTTCGCAGCTGAAAAGGATTCTTCGGGCGTTTGGAATATACAGGATCCCCCTCAACAGCAGACAAAGTCGTGGAAACTCAACGCACTATTGACGGATCTAGAGAGCCTCGAAGCGATAGATTTTTCAACGGCTCAAGGGGGAGAACCTCCTCTGAGCGTGCGGCTTATGGAGGGCGGCCAGTCCGTAAATTACGCGCAGTTCTTTCTGCGTGATGGGGAGATTTATCTTGAGCAAGACGGCGACCCCCATGCTTACAAAATAGATACAGACGTCTTTGCGGATATCGATCTTGAGCTTGACGAAGTGCGTCAGGTGCCCGAGGCCGTGGATTCGACCCGAGTCGATGAGTAGGCTATGTGGTCTGCACGGTTCCTATGTTTAATCTTGGTCTGCGCTACGGACGCCTGGGGGCAGGTAGAGGCGTACTGGCAGGCTGATACGACAGAAGTAACGCTGGGACAGCCGGTTGATCTTCGCCTTGTCATGCGATTTTCCTCTGATATTAAACCGGATGAACCCAACCTGACGAACCTCCTAAGTGCAGCGTCTTATCGTCCGGAGGGCCGGTTGGGACCAGAGGTCATAGACGGTCTTACGCACGTAACGCTTACCGGTACTGTCCGCTATTACGAGCTCGGTGAACAGGCCATACCCGATGTAGAGGTAGTTTTTGTTAGGGAGAGTGGAGATACGCTCAGCGCGGTAGCGCGTGGGCTGAGTATTGAGGTAATAAGCGTCTTAGAAGAGGGAGATCAGGCGCTACGTGATATAAAGCCGCCCGTCGTTATCGAGGGGGGCATTCCGCTCTGGATGGCAGTCGCGGTGGCGTTGCTGATGCTGCTCGCTCTGGGGTGGATCATTGCTTATTGGCTCCGTCGCCGTCGTTTGGCTGCGGCAGAGGGCGTACCCGAGCCTGAACCAGTCGATTATGTTGCTGAGTTTGAACGCATTGCCTCCTTGGGGCTGTTGGAACGCGGTGAATTCAAAGCGTATTATTCTCTTTTAGCTGATAATTTGCGGCGATATATCGAAGAGGCTCTCGTTGTTGAAGCCATGGAGAAAACGACAACAGAACTAGATTTAGCGCTGCGTGAGAAAGGCGTGCCCGACGGAGAGATTCGCCAGGTATTGGGGTATTTATCCACGGCTGATTTAGTTAAGTTTGCGCGATTCCATCCAGAGTTAGACAGCGCACATCGCGTGCCAGAAGTGGGCGTAGCGATCCTGCGTGCGCTGGAAGATCATCGGGAAAAACAGGCGGCAAGAGACGAGCTGGATAGAGAGGTGAATGCAGACGCTGCGCTTTGAAAACCCCGAGTGGCTGCTGCTGCTGCTCTTGCTACCCCTTTTGGTCTACCTGCATATCGTACAGGGTCGCCGCCGCCAGGGAAGCGTGCAATTTTCTGACTTGGCAAGCCTTCGCCAGATGGGCAATACGATATGGGTTCGTCTACGTCATCTACTCATCGTTTTTAAAGTTTTGGGGTTGGGACTCTTAATCGTGGCTATGGCGCGCCCGCAGGCGGGACGTGAAAAGCGGGAGATGTCGGCAGAAGGTATTGATATCATGCTGACGCTGGACGTTTCGTCGAGTATGGAGCTCAACGACTTGGACAATGGGGAGCGCAGTCGGCTAGCCGTTGCCAAAGAGGTCGTGTCCGACTTTGTTGGGGGGCGCTATAGCGATCGCATTGGTATGGTCGTCTTCGCAGGGGAGAGCTTTACGCAGTGCCCGCTGACCTTAGACTACGACGTGTTAACTTCTTTCTTGCAGGGCGTTCAGATTGCTGACGAGAGTTGGGACGGAACGGCTATCGGCATGGCACTAATCAATGCGACCAATCGCCTGCGTGAGTCGGAGGGGCGAAGTCAGGTGATTATACTGTTAACGGACGGAGTGAATAACGCCGGGGAGATCGAGCCGCTTACGGCTGCGGACGTGGCGCAGGCTGTAGGGGTGCGCGTCTATACGATTGGCGTTGGAAGTGATGGTTCTATTCGCCGGCCCGTGCAGGGAATCTTTGGTACGAGATACCAAACGGTTCAGGTCGAAATTGATGAAGAGACGCTAAGGGAGGTTGCCCAGCGCACGGGGGGGAAATACTATCGAGCCACGAGCGAAGAGAAGCTGGAAGCCATCTATCGAGAAATCGGTGAACTGGAAACAACGGAAATTACGTCTGAGGTACACGTGGAGTACTCGGAGCGTTATTTCTACTTTCTCTGGCCTGGTTTGCTGCTTCTCCTAGCTGAAATTCTTCTATCTAATACGCGCTTTCGCCGTTTGCCCTGAAAGCATATATAGAATGCGTTTTTCTTCACCTGAGACGTTCTGGTTTCTTCTGCTGATCCCTCTCCTATGCGTATTCCTTGCTTGGGCCACGTTGGCACGTCGCAAAGCTCTGCTGCGCTTTGTGCGCTTGCCGCTTGCCGAAAAGCTGACTCGTGACTTGAGTCGACGGCGCCAGTTTGGCAAGTACGTTTTTTTGGGTATGGGAACTACTTGGGCATTATTGGCTCTCTGTGGCCCTCAATTTGGCGCAAAGCTGGAGATGGCACAGCGCAAAGGAGTTGACGTTGTCTTAGTGCTGGATGTGTCGCGTAGCATGCTTGCAGAAGACCTCAAACCGAGTCGATTGGCTAGAGCAAAACAGCAAATACGCGAGTTGATCGATCTCTTACAGGGCGATCGCGTTGGTCTCGTCGTATTTGCTGGCCAAGCGTTTGTCCAGTGTCCACTAACGCTGGACTACGGAGCCGTCGACATGTTTCTCGACGTGCTCGATGCCGGAATGATTCCCGTGCAAGGCACGGCCATTGGCGATGCTCTGAGGTTGGCCACCCGAAGTTTTGATGCGGAAGACGAACAGCACAAGGTTGTAGTTCTGTTTACCGACGGCGAAGATCACATAAGTGAACCACTTGCTGCGGCGCAGGATGCAGCTGAGCAAGGCGTTCACGTTTTTGCAATTGGCCTCGGGACTTCAGGCGGTGAGCTAATTCCAGAAATGCAGCAAGGGGGAGGAACGAGCTATCATAAGGACCAGCGGGGAAATTACGTAAAAACCCGTCTTGACGAGGCCACACTCAAGGAGATCGCTCTGTCGACAAACGGCGACTATTTTCGATCTTCTCTGGGTGGACAAGAACTCGTCGCAATAAGTGAGCAGATCGCCCAAATGGACCAGAAAGAATTTTCCTCAACGCGTTTCACGCAATATGAAGAACGCTTTCAAATTCCTCTGTTTATAGCGCTGTGCTGCTTTTTTATCGAAGCCTTTCTCGGGGATAAACGCGCTCGAAACGTCGAGTGGAAAGGGCGTTTCGAATGATTCCCTTCGCCGCTTTTTGGGGGTTGCCCGTGGCGTGGATCCTCCTAACCGGAGCTACCGTGGGAGATCCCGTCGCTTCAAAGAGTGCGGAAGCTCTCCGTCTATTTGAGGAGGGAGCGTTTGATCAGGCCCTTCAGCTGTACCGCGATGCGCAGCTCGAGCGGCCCGACGAACCCGCGCTCAATTTTAACGTTGGTAGCTCGTTGTTTAAACAGGGAGACTTAGAGGCTGCGCTGCAGGAGTTGAGTCGAGCTGCAGAACAGGCCGAGGGCATATTGGGTGCATCTGCCCACTATAACATGGGAAATGCGTGGTTCCAGCAGCAGCAATACGAACAGGCGATTGCCTCCTATCGGCAGGCACTGGAACAGAACTCGAACGACCGGGATGCCAAAGCTAACTTGGAACTAGCGCTACAAAAATTGGAAGAACAGCAGCAAGAGCAGCAGCAAGAGCAGAGCCAAGATCAAGACGAGCAGAATCAGGATCAAGAGCAGCAGGAAGAGCGGAATCAGGAACAAAACCAGCAGGATGGGGAAGAACAGCAGCAGGAGGATGGGGAAGGGGAGCAAGAGCCAGGTGAACGAGAACCGGAGAATGAAGAACCGCAAGAACAGGAGTCGTCGCAGCCCGACGATGAGAGCGGAGAAGAGGGAGAGCGTGGGCAAGAGGACAGGGCAGAGGGGGAGCCAGAGCAGAGCGAAGAGCAGATTGGTCAGAAAGAGGCAGAACAGCTGTTAGAAGCGCTAAAGGATCGCGAAATAGATGCGCAGAAGCGTCGGTATCGATCTACGGGCGCCAGTCGTGGAAAGGATTGGTAAATCTTTGAGTGCGCGCATTATTACCGCTTTATTTTTATTCGTTTCGTCGCTTGAAGCCGTCCAAGTCGAATTTGAAGCAAGCGTAGACCGAACGCGCGTAGCGCAGTCGGAGGCTCTGCTACTGACCCTGCGTATTGTCTCGGACGAAAATCTGCAGCATATGCCTGCTCCTACGCTCGCACTGGGAGACTTTCACGTGGAAGGACCCAGCGTGAGCTCGCGAATTGAAATGGTAAATTTTACTACCAGCTATACGCGCGAGTTGACCTATCGTCTCTATGCGAAAAGGCAGGGGCGGATACGTATCGGCTCGGCCAGCATTGAGATTGATGGAAAGACCTATCGCACACGACCTATCGATATTGAGGTCTTGCGTGCGGGACAGCGATCAGGGCGTGCTCGTGGAGGGGAATTTAACGTAGAAGACCATCTCTATGTGCGGGCTCGATCCGATCTCCAACGGGTCTATGTTGGACAGCAGGTAACGGTCGATTTTGATCTATTCTACCGTTTTCAACTGCACAACGTAGGCTTTAAAGAGATTCCTTCGTTTGCTGGATTCTGGATAGAAGAGCTTTTCGTCGCGCAGCAGCTGCAGGCGAGCAGAGAAGTCATTAACGGAATTACGTTTAACGTAGCCCCACTCCGCCGCGTCGCTCTCTTTCCGACCAAATCCGGTGCGCACGTCGTTGAGTCCATGGCCGTATCATGTGAGATTCCAGCCCGTCGTTCGCAGCGTCGCAGCATGTTAGATGACTTCTTTGCTTCCGATCCTTTTTTTGGTCGCACGCAGAGCGCTCTCCTGCAGAGTGAACCGATAGAGATACAGGTGTTGCCTCTACCTGAGGCGGGGCAGCCAAAAGCGTTCTCCGGCGCAGTGGGAGAGTTTAAGCTAGAGGCCCGCGCTCAGCCTACGCACGTAAAGGCCGGCGATCCGGTCACGCTGCGAGTCGAGATCTCGGGCGTGGGCAATCTATCCGCAGTGGGAACACCGCTTATCGAGGTTGGAGAGGGGATCAAAATGTACGATCCCACGCTGGAAGAAGAAGAAAAGATAGTGAATGACCAATACGGCGGTCGTCGCACGTACGAATACATTCTCATACCTGAAACGGGTGGAATTTTAGAAATTCCTCCCGTTCAGTTTGCCTATTTTAATCCCGTAGCAGAGGAATATGTCACACTTCAATCGGCTCCCATATTTGTGCACAGCGCTGGTGAGGTTGCCGCGGAAGAGTCGGGTGGGTACGGTTTAAGTCGTAAAGACATAGAGGCTGTTGGCAGCGATATAAGGTATATAAAGCCCGATGTAGAAACGCTGGGCGAAACTTTTACGCTGTACGGTAGCGGGCTATTTTGGTCCGTCCAGGCGTCGGTGCCCTTTGCCTTGCTCGGATTGATTCTACTGCAGCGTCATCGCGATCGCCTGCGGGGTGATATTGCCTATGCGCGTCGTCGCCGTGCACGGGGAGAAGCCGGTAAGCGGCTGGAGCGAGCCAGTCATCTATTAGAAGAAGGGGAAGCGGGCGCTTTCTACGGCGAAATACATCGCGCGGTATTGGCATTTCTCGCTGATCATTTAAACATAACAGCCGCGAGCCTTTCGCCGGATGCCTGCGAGCACGCCCTGAGAGAAAAGGGCTTAGAAGAAGAGACTATCCAGTCGCTGCGCGAGTGGTTAATTCGCTGTGACTATGCGCGTTTTGCCCAAGGGGTGGGAGAGCGCTCGGACATGGACAAAATTCGCCAAGAGGCGGAAGATCTCATCACGCTGCTGGAAAAGAAGATATGATACGAGCTCTGATCCTAGCGCTTGTGTTCGTTGCTTTTGAAGCTGGGGCGCAGTCTGCTTCCGTTGGGCTGTTTAACGAAGCCAATGGTCGGTATCGCAGCGGTGACTTTGATGGTGCACGTCGTGCCTATTTGCAAGTAGTGGAAAGCGGCGTGAAAGACGCACGTCTTTTCTATAACCTGGCCAACGCAAACTTTAAATCCGGTCGTTTAGGTGAGGCTATTTTATGGTACGAACGAGCCTATAAACTCAGCCCCCGTGATGAGGACATTGTCGCGAATCTGCGCTTTGCTCATCAGGTAAAGAAAGATCGCGACCCCCCTGCTGATGGCAATGCGGTGAGTCTCTTTTTAACAAAGGCTTTTTTCTATCCCACGCTGAGCGAGTTGTCGCTCTTTTTTGCTCTGGGCTGGATGGGATTGCTCGGCCTATTGGGTTGGCGGGTATGGGGTCGCAGCACGCAGGTCGTCTGGCTGATATCGCTGTCTATTTGTGCCCTGTTAACGGTTGGAGGAATAGGCTGGCTTTCGTTTCGTCTTTACCACCAGGCAAGTGAGGTGTCTGCCATCGCACTGGCCGAAGTCGTTACTGCCCGCAGTGGCCCTGACGTCGATCAAACGGAAGTGTTTATAATGCACGAAGGCACGAAAGTACGCGTAGTGCGCAGTGAGGGAGACTGGTCACTCGTGCGGTTACAAAATGGGTTGGGTGGATGGGTTCGCATCGATCAAATCGAGCCTATCTGATTTCTTGCAGCCCGTCTGATCTTATGCGATCTTTGGACTCTGATAAAGGTCTTCACTCTTACAACAGGATGGATTATGAGTAAATTACGAGTAGGCGTAGTAGGTGTAGGGGGCATTGCGCGCACGCATATGCCCGGTTGGGCGGCTTCTGAACACGCCGAGGTCGTGGCTGGAAGCGACGTTAGTCAAGAAGCGTTAAACCGCTGGGGCCAAGAACACGATGTAAAGAAATTACACACCGACCCCGAAGCGCTCTTTAATGACAGCGATATCGATGTGATCGACGTCTGCACGCCTAGCACGTATCATGCGCCGCTGAGTATCGCGGCCCTAGAGGCCGGGAAGCACGTCATATGTGAGAAGCCGCTCGCGCCTACGCCCGATGAAATCCACCGTATGATTGAAGCGCGGGATCGGTCGGGTAAGATGCTCATGACGGCACAGCACTTTCGTTTCCAAGGTTCATCTAAGGCCATGAAAGCGGAGATTGACACCGGAGCACTTGGAGATATTTACCATGCTAGAAGTTGGATGCTGCGCCGGGCGGCCGCGCCGACGGGCGGCGGCTTTATCCTTAAAGAGCACAGTGGCGGTGGACCCTGCATTGACATAGGTGTCCATATTCTAGACCTGACGCTGTGGTTTATGGGCAATCCCGAACCCGTGGCAGTCACGGGCGTAGCGCGTGCGGAACTGGCCCATCGCGAAGGGGCATTCAGTCAGTGGGGTCGAAATGCCATTCCGCCCCAGTTTGACGTCGAAGATTTTGCCGCGGCATTTGTTCGCTTTGATAACGGTGCGACGCTGGTTATTGAAGTTAGCTGGTTGCTTCACCACGATACGCAGGGTGAAGATATGCAGATGTGGCTCTATGGAACAGGCGCTGGAGCCCACTGGCCTAAGTGCGAGTTATACGAGAGCAACTACGAGACGCGTCAGCAATACAACCGCCAACTCAAGCTGATGTATGATGGCCTTGAGGCCCATGCACAGGAATGCGTCGAGTTTGCCCAGGCCTTGGCTGAGGGTAAGCCGTCACCCGTTCCTGCAGAGCAATCGCTTCAGGTGCTCAAGATCTTGGATGGTATCTATAGAAGCCAGCAGAGTGGGGGAGAGATTCGGCTCGACTAAGCCCCTAGATGTGATCTAAAAAGAGGCCTCCTCCGATTCTTATCAGGGGGGCCTCTTTTACGTACTGCAGTTCAAACGCGATGAGTGAGCCGCTAGGATTCGACTGGCAGTGTTAACGTAAACGTCGTGCCCTGTCCCAGTCGACTCTCCAAGTCGATCGAGCCTCCGTGATTATCGATGATACCCTTGCAGATGGATAGACCCAAGCCCGTGCCTTTGCTGCCTTTGGTCGAAAAGAAGGGTTCAAATATCTGCTGCACTAGGTCGGGAGCTATCCCCGATCCGTTGTCCTTAACCGTAACTTGCACAGAGCGGGCGCTTTGTGCTGTTTCGACAACCCGAGTCGAGAGCGTAATGCGTCCACCTGAGTCTAAGGCATCTATTGCGTTATTGATGAGGTTGAGGAGTACTTGGGTTATTTGCTCTCCATCTACGTTGATACGCTCATTGGCCTCAAATAAACGCGATATGGATATGTTTTTTTGCTTTAAAGGGTGAATAAGCAGGTCGAGCGCATGGCCAATTAGTTTGTTGGCATCCGTGGGCGTTTTTATGGGGTGTTTTTTTCGGGAAAAGTCTCGCATGCTCTCCATAATACTCGCAGCCCGAAATATTTGTTCGGTGGCTATAGAGAGCGAGTTCTGCTGATCCTCGGTTATATTGGGGGATTTTGAAACCGTTTCAACCCATCCTACAGAGATCGTTAACGGGGTCATTACCTCATGCACGATGCCCGCAGCTAGCCGACCTAGAACCGAAAGACGTTCGCTGTGCAGCAGCTGCTCTGTTCGCTCAACAACTTTCTGTTCAAGCGTCATATTGAGCTCTTCTAATTCCTGATTTTTTTCGCTCAGAGAATCAGTTAACGCCAGATTTGCCTGTATGAGTTGGTGGCGTTCAAACCCTTGTTCGATGGCGTGTCCGAGCTCGTCAGCATCCCAGGGTTTGTGCAGATAACGGTGAATTTCTCCCTTGTTAATTGCCGAGATCGCGGCCTCCATGTCGGCGTGACCCGTTAGCAGAATGCGAAAGGTATGGGGAGCAAACTCTAAGACGCGATTGAGAAACTCTGCTCCGTTCATACCCGGCATTCGCATATCGGATACGATTACGCCGGGAGCGTGTTCTTCTAAGAGCGCAAGCCCCTCTTCTCCGCTGGTCGCAGTTAGAATGCGGTCAGCTTTTTGTCGTAGGGAACGCTGGAGGGCACTTAAGATCTCCCGTTCATCATCTACGCACAGAATAATTCGATTAGTTTGCTCCACTTTGCATCCACCGCGCTTTCTTAAACTCCAAAAAAGAACATAGCTCGGGATATGTATCTATCTTGAGAGAAGGAGCCAGAATAAGCCCGCTTATGCGGTCTTGAAGCGGTGCTACCACAGTCGACGGATCCGACTACTCTGGTTCTTCACTGTCTTGGCCTTCTTCTTCGCCCTCTGCTACGTCGGCTACGGGCCTAGCTTTGATTTCATCTGAATCTGGATCTGGATCAATTCGGAAGCAAAAAGCGACGTGGTCTGCACTAAGCGTGTCTTCGCTCTCGCCTATTGCAATGCGAATGCCAGAAAACGCTTTCCCCGTTACGACAATTTCCGCACTTTCTGTCGAAGCGTCCAGCATTTTTTTTAGCTCTTCTTTTTCTGTGTTCGATTTGCCGCGCATATCGAGTAGATCATAGAGTTTCTTCACAATTTCTTTCAATACTTTCTTCTTTGACTCCGGAGCCTGGCGCAGCAGGGTTTTTATATATTGAGAGTGGGCTCGTTTGAGGCCTAGGGTGCGCAGCAGGCGGATCGCATTCGCGTCGCAGAATTCTATCGTCTTGTCAATCTCAGCTATCTGGGCTGCGACTTCGGGATTGGGATTGATGCTGACGAGTGTGCCGGCGGTAGTAGAGGATCCGGCGTTTTGACAGGTGATGCGTTCTGCAGCCATCGCCTCGCCGCCGACTATGCTGCCACCGCGATCTCCGCCTCCTGGATGAACGGTAATAGATCCGTTGGAGCGCACGTAAGAGTTAAAGGCGTAGCTGCCAATCTCTACGTCGCCTTTGGCTGCAATACTGGCGTTCAAAACGTACTGCGTTTGTATGGAACCCTGTGAGATGGTTCCAGCAGCTTTGACGTGGGTATCACCGCCTATGATACCGCGTGCCACGATAATATCACCCTGTGCCGTCAGAGTTGCACTGCTTTCAATATTTCCACCAACCGTTATGGATCCTCCTGCTTTTATTGTGAAACCTGGAAGCACGTCGCCATTTATTTGCACATCGTGCGGCGTATCTATATTGCCAATCTCGTAGTTTACGTCGCCGCTGACGACAAAGACCTGTTTCACTTCAATAGTGCCCTTGCCGAGATGCACATTGCCGCTGGTTAGGGCGTAAAATTGCGTGGGAGGATTGCCTTCTCCGCGCACGTTTTCGCCCGGTGTGAAGGTGAGCGAGTCATCGCCATCGTCTCCGGGCAGCACGTTGCCCATAACGTCTATGCCCGCTTCTCCCAGGGTTGCCTGGATCAAGGTTCCGAGCAGTTGGCCTTCCTCAACTGCGATAACTGAATTTCGCTCTCGCAGGTCGATGCTGCCGTCAGGGTTGACCTTTCCCGCCATTTTTTCTGGGTTAAAGCCGAGATCGATATTCGCGTCATTTCCATGAACGGGCGCTGTTCCGCGTGCAATTAATCGTGCCTTCGGCTGCTTTGATGGAGGAGCCTTACTTGTAATCAAGTCCATCGTTTTGGTTACAAAGCCCGATTGAATGCCCAGTTCCTTGAGCAGATCTTGTAGGACGTCTGCCTTGATGGGAGGCTGTTTCTTAGGTAAGGGGAAGTGGATGAAGTAGGCCTTCATACTGTCGGGTGCAACCCAAACCGGAGGGATAATAGATAGCTTGTTTTGGTTGATAAGGACATAGCCGAGCTGGTCTGCGATAAACGTGCTGTCGTTTTGGCTCGTGTATCGTCCAGCCTCGAGCGTTACTTCTTTCCCTGGTTTTTCTAGGGCGTTGCCGTATACGTCGCGCCCGGGCGTGCCCGCTGTGGCAGCGACAATATGAGCTAGCTGTTGCCCGGGGGTGGCTAGCATACTCGTAGTGCTCTTTGATAGGACGCCTTCAACAGTTTCTTCGGCAAAGGCATCTTGTATCTGTTTGTAGAGTATGACCTCGCCTGGATTATCGCCCAAGAAGTCGTACTCGATGCGCCCATCTATGCCAGCTTCAGGGGCGTCTCCCTGTGCCACTACATAATTCCCCTGAACGGTCGCTTCTAAATCTTCCTTCGCTTTTTCGGCGATCTCTGCAACGACTTCACCCTGTAGGCCATGCTTGATATCATACTGCTCGGCAAGTGCCGTAGAAATGTCTCTGTTCGTCAGGCTTGCGTCGCCGCCGAAGCTAATCTGTGTGAGCGTGGCCTGCAGGCCGTCGCCAGAAATATTGACGACCATCCAGGCAGCGGACTCGTCTCCGAATGACTGTCGCTCAGGCGGTGGAGTTCGCTCATCGCTTGGAGCCTCTGTGGCATCTGTCGGTGCCCCAGAGGGTTTCTCCTGACTGTCTACTGGTGGGTCTTCGTTTGCCATATTCTCTTTGGTCGCCTTATAGGTCCCAGTCTTTAAGAGCGGCGGCGACTTCGCCCTTCCAAGTATCTATATCACTGTGGGCCTGCGCGTCGCTGATCGCTTTGGCCGCTTGAAGAGCGAAGCTGGCAACGACGTTGAGCTCTTCTTCAGAGATGGGTGCGCCCCTGTGGTGCGATGTAACTTCCATATATCCCAGCAGATCATTGCCGCGAAGTATGGGTACGATGGCGAACGGAGAGACGCTGTGGTCTCTATCCTGTTCGACGCGTGTTGGCTGCAGCGAATGGGCGACTTGTTCGAAAGCCTGCGTATGCCGGGTGCTGATTTCATAGCTCTGCAACGCATCCTCGTCGAGCGTATTGCCGCGCTGGTCTATGGCCGCGGCGGGCTGGATAGACGCTTTGGAGATCAAATAGACTGCGGCCGCGCCCATTTCCAGAGTTTTATGGACGACGTGTAGCACTACGTTGAGAGTTTCGTCCAGCGAATGCAGACTCAGCATGTGTTCGGTAATGAGATCTTTGCCCGAGAGCACTTTAACTTTTAACGCCAACTCATGCGTGCGCTCTTTTACTGCCTGCTCTAGGCGCGCGTTAAACTGTTCCAAGGACTTATTTTTCTCCAAGAGCTCATCTGTTAGGCGGCGGTTTTCCCGCTCAAGTTCAAATACGTGCAGAGCGTCGCGTACGGCCTGTTTTATCTCTTCGTCATTCCAAGGTTTGGCAATGTAGCGAGAGATGCCCCCTCGGTTAATCGCTTCCGTTACCGCCTCCATATCGGCATAGCCGGTGAGTAACATGCGGATTGCATGGGGAGCGATGTCTCTTGATCGGGCGAGAAACTCAGAGCCGAGCATTTCGGGCATGCGGTGATCTGAGATGATAAGCGATACGGTATGCTGCAGCAGCAGATCCAATCCCTCGTGTCCATTGGTTGCCGTGAGAATCTTGTAGTCTGCTCGATGAAAAAGGCGTCGCAGAGACCGGGTTATGTTCTCTTCGTCGTCTACTAGTAAAATCGTGTGTTGCATAGGGCTTTATCGTTTCGGGTATAGGTGGCTCTATGGGCCTATAGATTTGATCTCTTCAAAAAGTAAATCTATGTCTTCAGAGGATAGATCGAGGACATCACACGCACGCCGTGCATCTGGTGAGAGGGGATGCGCTGATTTTGCACCGTCATCCATCAGATGGACGACGGTATTGGCCAAGTAGATTAGGCTGGGTAGATGGGCATCGGAGTCGGTGGGAGGGATCTGATGGTGAAATCGGACAGCGTCGCAGATGCGCTGCGGAAGGTTCCATAGTTCGCAGGCATAGCCTCCTACTTCGGCGTGGTCTGTGCCTAAGACCGCTCGCTCGATTTCGCATGCCGGCCTAGCGTCATCGCGGACCTTTTTCACGACTGTCCCATAGCGATCAGCAGCAAACCGTGCTAGGATAAGTTTGCCCATGTCGTGCATTGTGCCGGCGAAAAGAGCCATCTCTTGGGTCGCTCTATCCCCCTGTTGGGCGCGTACAATATGGCGCGCGACAAAACCGCACGAGAGCGAGTGGCGCCAGAGTGCGTCGCTATTGAAAAGTGGAGCGTCTTGCACGGCGAACTGTTGGAATGTGCCGCTGGCCAGAACTAAGTTTTGGATAAAGTCGAGTCCAAGAACAAAGACGGCTCGGCTAACGGTTTCGACTTCGCGCCGCTGACCAAAAAATGTGGAGTTGGCCACTTGCAGTATACGTGCCGCAAGGGGAGGATTTTGACCGATTGCCTCTGAGACGACTTCGGCTGATCTCTCTTCGGCTTCGCTGAGGGCTCGTTGCACCGTTTGGTACGTTGCGGGTAGGGGGGGGAGTGCTTCAAAGCTGTTGATTAGTTCGTATAGACCCGGACTAAAGTCCTTCTGGGTTTCTTTTCTATTCAGCAGATCGCGAATAGTTTGCTTTAGCTCGGAATCGTCCCAGGGCTTTGCCACCATCTCTTGGATATTGATTTCTGAAAAAATGCGCGAGACGGCCTTCCGTTCCGCATAGCCGCTCAGTACCATACAGGCCACTTCGGGATGCGTTTTTCGCACTCGATTGAGGAATTCCACTCCGTTCATCTCTGGCATACGAACATCCGACACAACTAAATCGACTGGGTGTTCTTGCAAGAGCTCGAGTCCTTTCCGGCCGCTCTTTGCCAAGAGGATATGATATCCCTCTCGGTGGAAAAGTCGGCGGAGCGAGCGAAGGATATTCTCTTCATCATCGACAAATAGAATGGTTTCTTTTTCTTCTCCAGGCATGGTAGGTCAGAGCCTGTTTGGCGGGGAGAAAGACCGGATTCGAGCAGGTCGATTGAGCTTTTTGAAAGGGTTATTTTTTCTCATTTACGCACTGTGCTTTCTACCCATCCTGGGGCAGCCTGACCGTGAACGTCGTGCCTTGACCCTCTGTGCTTTCTACTAGGAGTTGGCCTCCGTGTTTCTCTACGATAATCTGATAGGCCATACTGAGGCCTAGGCCAGTTCCTTCACCCACTCTCTTCGTGGTAAAAAAGGGTTCGAAGATGCGCTTTTGCACTTCGGGCGACATGCCTTTGCCGCTGTCGGTTACTCGCACGCAGATCCAATCTTCTTCTCTATAGGTGCGGATGTGAATAGTTCCCTGATCTGCAATGGCCTGGCCTGCATTGACCAACAGGTTCATGAATACCTGATTTATTTCCTGCATAAAGCAGGGCACCAGGGGTATATCGCCTAACTCTTTCTCAATCGTGGTTTTATACTTGAGTTCGTTGCGCACGATGTTGAGCGTGCTTTCTAAGCCGGCATTCAGGTCAGAGGGCATTTTCTCTGCGCGTCCGACGTGGGAAAATTCTTTGAGATTGAGCACGATTTTCCGAACGCGATCGGCCCCGTCGAGCGATTCGGTAATGAGATCACCAATGTCGTCCATTAGATAGGCCAGGTCGATGCGCTCTTTCTCCGCCGTAAGGGCATCTAGGTTAGATGAGGCCATATCGAGCTTACCTTCCTGCACGGATTGCTCGAGGGTCTCATATTTTTTTAAGAGCTGACTCAAATCTTCTATATATCCGCTGAGCGTGCCCAAGTTGCTGTAAATGAATCCCATTGGATTGTTGATTTCATGCGCAACGCCCGCGGCTAGCTGACCGATCGACGCCATTTTCTCCGACTGTAATAGCTGGGATTCGAGCATCTTATTTCTGGAGATGTCGAGGGCGACGCATGCGATGCCTGTTAGCTTTGCGCCGTCATAGATGCCCGAGCTGGAAAGGAGCACGGGAACGAGCGCACCGGACCGAGTCTGCAGGGAGACTTCTCGATGGGATTCAGCGCGGACAAGCTCTTCGAGTGACTGCAGATTAAGCGGTTGGTTTGCAGTGCCCAAGATGGAAAGCGGCTGGCCAAGCATCTCCTCTTGCGTGTAGCCTAGCAGTTCCGAGGCTGCTGTGTTAGCCGACTGTATGATTCCTCGGGCATCGGTGACTATGAGGATAGACAACGTAGAGTAAAGGGCATTCTCTACGTCGCCGTGCGCGTTAGCTGCTCGTTGGCCGGTGTTGTGTAGGGCGTTTTCTTCCATAGGGCATGTGGCCTGCCAATGCGGTTTGATACGTCTCTGAGTCTTCTCTATAGACCTGTGCTACAGGGATTTCTTCCAACGCTTAAGGTATCCAAAATTAGATAAATATCAATGTTCATGTGGTTGTTTAGGTCACGACTTCATGGTGCTCAGCATCTCGTCGAGACGCTGTGGGAGGTGATTCCACCAGCGTTCGTCCCCATCGACGCGCAGCAGGTGCGTTTGCCCACGCGCGTCGTGTGCCCCAAGGCCCGGGGCAAATGCTGCGGTGTGCGGATCGGTTTCTACTATTGCGGCAAGCTGTGATTCGAGCGGAATGTTGGCATGTAAAACGTAGGCAGCGGCGATGGATACTAGGGGTAGGTCGAGTATGAAATCCACGTTCCAATGAAGCCGTTTTGTCCTTGGGTAGAGCGGCTTGTCGGTTGTGAGCACGCCATTATTCACAAAGTAATCTATCAGATGCGTGCGGATAGTATGGGGGGGACGTGGGGCGCTGCGCGTAGCGTGTCGAATGAGCCGGCGCGGCAGCGAAGATGCACCTCTGTGGCCCATGGCTGATCCGATATACACATACGATCCGGCCTTTAGGGCAATGGGATGGCCTCCGGCAAATCGGCCAAAGCGAATGTCGGCTGCACGTGAGAGGTGAATGCGCAGTGCGTAGGCGCCGCTGGCTGATGCAGTCCCAAGGGGATGTATCCCATAGGACTCGAATGGATTTTGATTGTTAGAGCGATTGATGCGTCACCGCATCTTCTTCCTGATAGAAACGAGCCCGGTTGATATCTTGGTCGACCATGAGTGTCGATTGGCCGATGTGGACTTCTGCGCCGCGATAAATTGTGCCGGCAATTTCTATGTTGGCTCCCTCTTCGACCTCGGAATTTTTTTCAGCCAGCGGTTTTATGTCTGCCTGGACCTTATCGTATACTTCTTTGGCTTCGTAAAGTTTGGCAATCACTTCGGCAATGTGAGCACGTCGCGCTTTGGGCGTGTTGTGTTGAATGGCCTTGATGCGATCGTTGTCAATAGCATCGAGCCCCAGCGTGCGTAGCTGTCGTTCAATCGTGCGATCTAATTCACGCAGCTCTTTTGTTAATTTAGCCAGTTTTATGGCGGTTACGGGATCCGAATTGATGCCTACTACGGTGCCGGCGGTTGTAGATGAACCTACATTTTTGGCCTGAATAGAGCGGGCCGCGAAAACCTCGCCGCCGACGATACTTCCACCGCGTTCGCCACCCCCAGATTGCACGGTAACCTCTCCACCGCAGCGCACCTGCGCGTTAAAGATATAGCTGCCTACTTCAATCGCTTCTCTGGCTAGGACGCCCGCTGTCTGAATAAACTTGCACTGAATAGTGCCCATGGAGAGGAGGCCTCTAGCGATGACGTCGGTCTGTTCGCCGACGATGCCCTGAGATACGATCACATCGCCCTCAGCAACAACGGTCGCGCCCGATTCAACGGAACCAGATACCATGATACTGCCTCCGGACTCGACGGTGAATCCCGCGCGCACGTTGCCGGCGATTTGAACGTCGGTTGTGGTGTCGATATTGCCCGTCTCGTAATCGACGTCGCCGTTAATTACATAGACGGGTTTAACGTGTATGGTTTCTCCTGCAACGTGGGCATTGCCTTCTACCGCCGCGAAGAATTTGGCCGGGGGATCGCCCTCGGCGCGCACATTTTCACCTGCTGTATAAACCTTTTCCTGTCCGTCCGTTGCGGCTAATTCTTCGTTGAAGATGGTGTACCCTGTAATGCCTTCTGTCGCTGGATGCACCGTGGCTAAGAGTTGGTCTTCTTGTACGCCGATGACCAGATTGCGATCTTGAAAGTCTATACTGCCATCGGGCATGATTTTTCCCGCGCGCTGCTCCGGGTCAAACGTGTACTCAATGCGCGTGTCCTCGCCGTTCATCGGCGGGCCTCCTCGAGCCAGTGTCAGGACTCGCTTGCGCTTTGGCGATAGCTGCCTGCTGCAGAGTTTCTCGATTGCTCGATTGTTTATGCCGTAGGTCACCTTGGATTCGGTCAGAATGCTGCGGACGACGTCTTCAGTGGGCATTGCGGATTTCGCAAATAACGCCATGTGGCAGTAAACTGCGCGCATCGAATCCTCCTCTATCCACAGGGGAGGAGCGATGGACAATACGCCTTCTCCAATACCCAAATAACCAAAGGCTCCAGCAACAATCTTATCGTCTTCCATGCGTACGTTTTCGCCCAGTTCAAGAGGCATAGGGCGTCCGGGGATAAGGCTTTCTTCGCCAAAGATATTACAGCCCGCCTCGCCTTCGGTTTCGGGGTAGACGTGCGCCAAGACCTGATCTGGAAGTACGAGGAACCCGCGGGCATCGCACTTCATAGCCGCTTCCAAGGGCTGTAGTTTGAGAGCCGCGTGGATTTGGAACGCTTCGGTTAGGCGTTCTTCATTGAGTTTACCTTCCCACTCAATGCGCCCATCGTCTCCTGGAACTGCCGTTTTAGCCCGTGCGATCACTTGACTGGAGTTTAAAATGGTGTCGGGTTTGGCCAGTGCGCGCTCTAAGAGGTTGCTAATCGCCTCTTCGTCGACGCCATGTTGTATGTTATAATGCTCGCTCAAGGCTTCTATTACATCACTGGGCTTTAAACTCGTATCACCACCGGGTGATAGTCGTGTGAGCGTGGCCTGCTGTCCGCGCGGATCGGTTTGTATAACCATCCACGTGCTTGGCATCTTCCCAAAATTCTGGCGTTCGTCGGAGTGTAATTCGGCCTTTCCTTCCAGCTCTCCGGAGCGTTCTAAGTAGCGCTCGTCAAGACTGGTGGCATCCCTCTTATTGCTTCCACGCGCTCTTTTTTTTCGCCCTATCATCGCAGATTTCCATGTGTGAAAAGGGACATTATCAGCGAGGAGGAGGCTCCTCAAAACGAGTCTATTCGCATCATGTTGAATATATTAAGGTTGGTTAATTGAGTCACTAGTTATCTGTTTTTTTGAACCAACAGAGAGTTCCCAATGGACCTCTGTTTATCTGATGTAGTTCCCGCGGTCCGAACCTATTTAAGGTGACTGCAGGCCCGCTGGATTTGAGCACATAATGTAGAAGGGGCCTGCGCGCCGCTGACAATGCAGTGTGCATGGGATCGAGTGGGGACTATATAGCGCTGAGCCATGGGTTCTACATGATCTGTAAACTGTTGGCGAACATTAACTTCGGGGCGGTCGCGTTCGATGGCATCGCGTCGAATCCTACGCTCTAAGGAGGTTGTAGAATCAATGTCGACGTATATGTGATAGGAGCAGAGCGCGCGGAGTGTGGGAAAATACAGGGCGAAGAGGCCCTCAATCAGTAGATATTTTGGCGGGGTGATGGGACGGGTGACGGGTTGGCGGGTATGAGTGCGAAAATCATAGACGGGCGCGTGAATGGGCTGCCCATTTGCCAGCGCTTGTAAATCGGCGTGCAGAAGATCGTAATCCAACGCATCGGGGCAGTCAAAGTTGTGCTGCACTCTCTGCTCTGGCAAGAGGTTAGAAAGGTCGGCATAGTAGGCGTCGAGCGGAAAATGGACGGCTGAGGGCAGTGCTTGGACCAGGTCCTTAGCAAGCGTAGTCTTACCGGCGCAGGACGGACCCGCAATGGCGATGAGATGAGGCCGAGAAGCGTTAGGTGCGGTCGCGCAAGAAGTGGCGGAATCCATCTATATCCAGCGTGTTGAGAACGTCTTGACTGGCAAGCCATCCCTTTCTCGCACAGCCTACGCCGTAGGTTAAGTTGTCGAGTCCAGAGAGGCGATGGGCATCGGTGTTAATGCTGATTAGAACGCCTGCTTGATGCGCCTGGCGAATGTGGCGCCAATCGAGGTCTAAGCGGGCGGGATGTGCATTTACCTCTATGCTCACGCGCTTTTTTGCCGCCATCTCAAAGACGGCCTCATGGTCTAACTCGTATCCTTCACGGTCCAAGAGTAGACGACCGGTTAGATGTCCAATAATGGTGGTTGCAGGATGATCTATGGCGCGTAAAAACCGCTCTGTCATGGCGTCGCGGTCCAGATTAAACTGCGAATGCACCGATGCGACGACAAAATCGAACTGTTCAAGGATCGAATCTTCGTAGTCGAGCGATCCGTCAGACAGAATATCGGATTCAATGCCCTTGAATATATGGAAGGGGGCCAGCGTTTCGTTGAGTGCATCAATCTCGTCCCACTGGCGTTTGACCGCATCGACTTTTAGGCCGCCGGCATAGGCGGCTGACTGGCTGTGATCGGCCATCCCCATGTAGGTAAAGCCGCGTTCCCGTACGGCTGCGGCCATTTCTGCAATGGAATCGGCGCCGTCGCTGTAGGTCGAGTGAAGATGCAGCATGCCGCGTATGTCGTCCTCTCGTACGAGTTCGGGTAAATTACCGCTGGCCGCCGCTTCTATCTCATCTATTCCCTCACGGAGTTCAGGGGCGATAAAATCTAGCCCAAGTGCGCGAAAAAAGGCCTTTTCATCTGCGCATTCAACGCGCTCCTCGCCCTTGAAAAGGCCGTATTCGTTGATCTTCATGCCCATGTCGTTGGCGCGCGCGCGCAGCGCTACGTTGTGGTCCTTGCTGCCGGTAAAGTGGTGTAGCACGTAGGGGAATTCCACGTCGCTAACAACGCGTAGATCTGCCTGTATGCCGCTGTGCAGACGGACGGCACTTTTGGTCTGACCGCGCTGGATAACTTCGCTCACTGACTCATGCTCAACAAAGCAGTTTGTGCTCGATTCGGGATCCGTCGAGCTCAGCACGATGTCTATGTCTTTAACGGTTTCCCGTCTTCGGCGCAGGGATCCGGCCGCCTCTACTCGTTGGGTAGCCGGGTGCGCTTTGAGGGCTTCAATGAGTACGCGTGCACTCTGGCGGGCCACATCGGCGCGCGAGCGATCTTGGTAGCGCTTTATGTGATCGATGCCCTTGAGAATATTGTCTTGGGTCTTTTTTCCAAATCCCTTAAGCGCGTCTAGCTGTCCATCGCGACAGGCCGCCGCCAGCGCTTCCAGGTCCTCGATGCCCAGAGCACTGCGAATGGCGTTGATCTTGCGGGGACCCAGCCCAGGCACGCGCAGCATGTCGAGCAGGCCCTGCGGTGTATCCGCACGCAGCTTCTCATAGGCTTCTGCGGTGCCTTCTCGAGCAAATTCGCCCACTAGAGCGGCCATGCTCTTCCCGATGCCCTTGATTTCCGTGAGCGCATCGCGTTCGATGACGTCCTCGAGATCTCCGGAAAAATTCTCAAATATCCGCACTGCGTTGGCATAGGCGCGCGTGCGAAAGGTGTCTGCACCACCCAGCTCAAGTAGCGTGCAGTACTCATCGAGAAAGTGAGCTATTTCACGAGCACTTTTCATGGGTTTACCTCGTTTATAAGGCGCAGCATCTGATGCGTTAGTTCGGAATTCCCGGCAACGAGACCGTCTTGTATCAAGGTGTCGACCTGATTGTACATGCGGACTTCGCCCTGCAGGTTGAGCATGTGTCCACCGGCTTCGCGGACGAGTAGATCGCCTGCACAGACATCCCACTCATTCTTGGGCTGCACGCTGAAGTTCATATCAGCTTCGCCAGCAGCTACTAGTGCCAGTTTGTAGGCGACGCTCCCGACGGGTGTGACTTCGCCCATGTATGGAAGAAAGGGTGTGACTTCGCCCCGTTTTTCTTCACTGCGACTCACAATAGAAGTGGCCATCTTGAGCTCGCTTGTTTCAGAGCAGAAAATTCGTTTCCCGTTGAGGAACGCGCCGCCCTGATGCACGGCGGCATAAAGCATGTCGCGAGCGGGGTTGTATATCACGCCAACGGTGGGGGTGCCACCATCGCATAGCGCTACGCTGATCACGTACTCCGGCAGGCCCTCGACGAATTCGCGCGTCCCATCAATGGGGTCGACAATCCAGGTCTTTGGGCAAGAAAGGCGCTCCTGATCGTCGACGGTTTCTTCGGAAAGCCAGCCGTAGTCTGGACGAGCGGAGCGGAGTCGTTCGTCGAGTAAGGCATTTGCGGCAAGGTCGGCCGTCGTGAGCGGATCCCCTCCTCCTTTATCCTCAACTTCGTACTGTCCACCGAAGTATTTAAGCGTTAGGGCACCGGCTTCGCGCGCGGCCTGCATGGCTAGGGTTAAATCTGATTGTAGCAAAAGGCATGATCCCGGTTATAATCTGTGCGTGGGGCTGAAAATACGCGTTGTATTAGAACCGGGCAATGAGAGAAGGGAGTAAAAAAAGTCCCCACATCCCTGTGGGGGTTAAGCCAACGTCCCTGTCAGCTGGATCTGTGCAGACTCGCGCCGCATACAATCCCTTTTTGATGGTATTATCGGCAGTTTTTCCATTCACTCCACTGCTCATTTGTGAACGCGACGCGCTTGACATAGACAGGGGGTAAAAGTAGATTGACAACCGCAAAATTTATCAAGTGAGCTGAATTCTGATGAGAGAAAATAGAAGCCGTTTCGCATGGGTCTTTGCAGGATTTCTTCTCGTTACTTCGGGAGGGATCGGAGCACAGGAAGCATCGAGTGAGTTACGAAACAAACTCGAACTACTGCAGGCAGATGGCCAGTGGGGAGAGGTCGTACTCGCAGACGGTCGCCTGCGGTCAATCCACGTCGAATCGGTGGGTGCTGACAGCGCCCATGTGCAGGAAATCTACGGTGCATTACAGCGTCGGAGTGCGGTCTACGCGCTCGGCGATATGCGTTCGGTGCGGGTTCTGGGCGATTATCGGATCCAAACGCGCAGCGCGGCTGTATCTGCTAATAAGTCCATGTTGAGCGCGCTGGCTCTCGAGGCCGTAGTGCCAGGGGTCGGCTACATGTACATCGGAGAAATGCGCCAGGCGCTGGCGCTGTGGGGACTCACAGGTATTGCGGTGGGCACCGCAATTGCCACGGGGGAAGATGGCGCTGCAGGGTGGGCTCCGCTGTCCGCATGGATAAAAATCGCGTCGCTCTACCAGCTCAGAGACAAGGTTCGTGCGATGAACGATCGGTCTGTGGTTTGGGACGTTGAGGCGGGGGCTATGGCCGGAGATCGCGGTCCCGTTCCATCGCTGGGAGTTCGGGTTGCCTTCTGAGCTTGATCCCGCTAGATTGTAGTCCTCAGGCGCACGTTTCAGTGCGTCGCGGACAACGCAATCTGCGCACAGCCCCAAATGGGAGGGTATACATGGACGAGCCAAGTGAAAAGTCACAGCAGCGCGTGCAGAAATTGGTCGACTCTTTCACTGAGAAGTCGGGCACGCATACGCACCCAGAGCCAGAAACGACGGAGGCGGTGATGCTCGGTCTGGCCCAGCACCTCGATCAGCTAGGCCGACCGCTGTGTCCCTGCCGTTTCTATCCGGACAAGACGGAAGAGATTAAGCATCGCACGTGGGTATGTCCCTGCGAGGATATGCAGATCTACAAGTACTGTCACTGTCTGCTCTTTGTTACAGAAGAGGGCCTGCCGATTACGGAGTATTTACCTGAAGAACACGAAGGACGTCAGATTTACGGACTGGTCGAAGATCCTACGCCAGACAAAGGACGTGCGATGCGGAACAAGGCCGCAGAGCGCGAAGAGGAGCGCCGCAACCGACCGTCGTAAATAGAAGTAAACATACGTATGCGTACGCAGAGAGAGGGCCGGTCACTGAGTGAATGTGACCGGCCCTCTCTCTGCGTTTAGAGGAATCTAGGTGCGCGCGGAGCGCGTGCGGAACCAGGCGGTTAGATCCATGGCCAGGCTGAGAAAAGTCGGTACGAGAAAAAGGGTGAAGAGCGTCGAAATCAGCAGGCCGCCTATGACTACGCTGCCCAACCCCCTGTAGAGTTCCGAACCGGCGCCGGGAAAAATTACCAGTGGGAGCATCCCCAGTGCGCTGGTGATCACCGACATGAAAATGGGGCGCACGCGGCTTGCTACGGAGTCGCGTATGGCGTCCTTAGTGGGCGTGCTCTCATCGCTATTCAGAATGTTAAGAGTTTGATGGACGATGAGGATTGCGTTGTTAACAACGACTCCTATAAGAATGACAAAGCCGAGCATCGTTAGGATATCGAGAGGCTGGTAGGTCAGCGTTATATTGACTACCTCAAGCCCCAAAATCCCGCCAGCCAGAGCGGGCGGGACGCTGAGCATAATGACAAAGGGGTAGAGAAAGCTCTCAAAGAGCGATGCCATGAGGAGATAGGTTATGACTAGCGCGAGTAAGAAGTTCCACTGGAGCGCTTCACGCGTTTTTTTGAGATCGTCTGCTGAACCGGACAGGCGGATTGCATAGGGAGACTGCAACGCGCCCGATTGGATCAGTGGGTCTACAATCTGCTCCTGTATGTTGTCCAGCGCCGTTTCCAGCGGCAGGGTTTCAGGCGGAATGACCTGAATGCTAATCGTGCGGCTGCGCTCGCTGTGGTTGATCTGTTCGGGCCCTGTGGTCACCTCTATCCGTGCTACCGTTGATAGGGGGACGAGCTGGCCGCGTGGCGTATAGATGGGGAGCGAACCGATATCCTGTGTTCGGTACCAGTCTTCATCACCGCGCAGCACGAGATCAATTTCCTCGCCCAAGTACTGGTAGCCATCAACGGTTGCACCGTCCATGAGCGCGTTGACGGCCGTGCCGATATCGCGCGCTGAGAGGCCCAAGTTCGCAGCCTTAACGCGGTCTGGGATAATGCGCACCTCTGGATTGCCCAAGTCTAACCCGGGGATGGGGCGGGCCTGGGCTTCGGGTAAGACCTGTCTGACCTGTCCAAAGACGCGTCCTCCAAGGCGGATTAACTGGCCCAAGTCGGGACCGGTTATTTCAATGTCGATCGCGCGACTTCCGCCTCCCTGAAATAGGCTCGACTGCTGCACGATGGCTATGGTTCCCGGCACGCCGCCAAATACGGGTCCCTGAATGACCGGTATTAAATCCTTTACCTTCGCGGGGTCAGCTGCGCTCGCCCCCATGAAAGCACTGCGTCCGAAGGCGACAAAGAACATATTTTCGACGAGTGCATCATCGAGCGCTTTGGCTTCGGGACTGCCGGGAGTCGCTTCCCAGCGCGGCCGCAAAACGTCCTCAATAACCTGCCCCACTCCCACTAACTCATCGAGATTATACCCGGGCGGGGGGAGTACGATGCCAAATACCAGATTGCGATTGCCCGTGGGTAAATATTCGGATTTGGGAAGTAGAGTCCAGGCGATGCTCAGAGAAACGCCCACGAGGAGTACGACTACGCTTAGGCGCATCGCGGTGTTGCCGCTGATCTTATATACGCTGCTTGCGATGGCGTCGCGCACGCGTCCGCCGATCCGTTCCAAAACGCCAGCTTGCGTTTCCCTTTTACGGCTTAGTATCTGGTTGGCGAGGCTGGGTATGACGCTTACGGCGACGATGAGGCTGAGCACCACAGAGCAAGAAACGGCGATCGCAATATCGCGAAATAGCTGTCCGGCTTCGTCTTCCACAAAGACGATAGGTAGGAAAATTGCCACGGTCGTGAGCGTGCTGGCCAACATGGCACCCCAGACTTCGCGCGCGCCGTCATAGGCGGCTTGAGCACGCGATTTGCCCATCTGTCGGTGGCGAAAAATATTTTCGAGTGCGACGATTGCATTATCGACTACCATGCCAATGGCAAAGCTCATGCCGGCTAGGCTGATAACGTTGATATTGCGGCCCAGCAGAGCCATGGCCAGGAATGTGCCGACGATTGAAATGGGGATGGCCGTCACGATAATAGTAACGCTGCTGGCGCTGCGTAGAAAAAGAAGCAGCACAGTCGTAGCGAGCAGACCACCCACTAAAATATTGGACCGAACCAAGTCGATAGCGCTCTCGATGTAGTCGGTCTCGTCATAGACTTGGCGCAGATAGAGGCCCTCGCGCCTAAGAGGGCCCTCGTTGAGTGCGTCTACTGTCTCACGGATGCCCTGCATGACTTCGAGTACGTTGGCACCGGTCTCGCGCGTGGCATTGATGGCAATGGCCGGTTTGCCCTTCTGTCGGACGGCGGCGCCAGAGCGGGCATAGCCCAATTCGACGCGAGCGATGTCGCCAATGCGAACGCGCGATCCATCGCCTCCGCGGACTACTACGTGCTCTAAGTCTGAGGGCGTTTTATACTGTCCCACCGTGCGGACTATATAGCGTCTTTTGCCTTCGTCAAACGATCCTGCACTTATGTTGGCATTTTCGCGCGCTAGTGCTGCGGCAATTTGCGAGACCGTCAGCTGACGCGCAGCCATGGCCTGCGGGTCAATAATTACCTGCAATTCGCGTTCATAGCCGCCAAAGACATTGCTCTGTGAAACGCCGGGCACGCGCTCAATCGCCGTTTCGACCCATTCTTCCGCGACGTTTCTGTAGAGTTCGACGTCTTTTTCTTCCGCTCCTGGCACCGTATCGAGAATCAGCCAAGTAATGGCGCGCGTGTTTGCATTTCCGCCGGCCGAAAGCACCGGACGTTCGGCGTCGAGGGGATAGCCCGTTACCTGATTGAGCCTGTTGGAGACCTTGAGGAGAACGGCGTCGGGATTGATACCCACGTTAAACTCAAGCACGACATTGCCGCGGCTGTCCTGACTCTCGCTGGTCATCTTAACGAGCCCTTCGAGGCTCTTTAACTGCTCTTCCTGGCGCTGAACGATCTCTTGCTCAACTTCCTCTGGGCTGGCGCCAGGCCAGAAGGTGGAAACGTTGACGACGGGGCGGTCGACGTCGGGGGTGAGCTGTACGGGAATGCGGTATAGAGAGATCAGGCCAAAAAGAGCGATAAATAGAACGCCTACTACGACGCTGACGGGTCGTTTAATGGATGCATCGACAAGTTTCATACGGCGCTTTCGTCCTATTGGTGTTTGCGCAGGATGCGCACGTCTTGGCCATCTCGGAGTCGTTCATTGCCTCGAACAACGGCTAAGTCGCCCGCTTTTAGTTCGCCCTCTACGGCGACGAATCCGCTGTAGGCGAGACCGCTCTGGACGGGCGTGCTGACGGCTTTCCCCTCGACCGCTAAAAAGACCATCTCTCCGTCAGCGCTGCGAATAAGTGCGTCCTTGTGCACGAGGATCGCCTCAGTGGATTGCTGCACTTGCAAGTGCACCTCTGCCGACATATTGCTGCGAATAAGGCCCTGTGGATTGTCAATCTCCACGGCGACTGGAAACGTATGGGACTCGGCGTAGCCTTCGGCCAGTATCGCCACGATGCGTCCCGTATGGGGGACGCCGCCCAGTGCGGCAATTTCTACGGAGGCGGCTGTGCCCAGTTTCAAAAGCGATACGTGTCGCTCCGGCACGTTGACAATGACGCGCATGGTATCGGTGGAGACCAGGTGGGCTACGGACTGACCGCGCCCTATCCAAGCTCCAATCTCAGTGCGCATTTGGACGATATGGCCGCTAAACGGTGCGCGAATATTGAGATTTGAAACCTGAGACGCAAGGCCCTCAAGCTTCGCGCGCGCTCTGTCTAATTCATACTCGTCCTCGAGCAGTGTCTGTTCTGAGATTGCCTCTGTGTTAAACAGCTCGGAGCTCCGTGCGTAGGTGGCTTTGCGCAGGGAGAAGTCGGCCTGTGCCTCGGCTAGGGAGGCGCTGAGCGGTTCGTTGGAGAGCTGGTATAGCAAGGTTCCCTTTTCAACCGACTGGCCGCTCTCTATTGGGCGGTGGTGCACAATACCTTCGCTTTCGCTAGCTATGTGCGTTGAGCGTCGGGGCTGCGTAAGGCCCACCAGAGTGAGCTCTTCGCGGAGAGGCTGACTGCGGACCTCCGCGACAATGACGGGTGTAGCCTGCTGAGCGAATGCGGTCGATGCAAATATGACGGTACAGAGAAACGCGCGCATGTGAGGGCTCCTATTAGGGCGGTTTAATAGACTCAAAACTTATCAGATGGTCGGATAATACACAATGCGCAGCATCACACGCGGTGCTTAGAGCGCAAAGTGGCACGAGATTTGCAAAAACGACTATTCATTGAAAGCGTTCTGCCGATATACCTAAAGGTGAATCCGTACCCAACGCATATTTGACGCGATTAAGCGATGAGACAGCGGCTACTCAGACGAGAATATACCCTATCTGTGGACCGGCTCTTAAGCAACCTAAGATCTAATATATATTGGATCTTAGACTGTGGTGTGCTGGCAGTGCTGCGCCACTTTGGGCGGCTCGTAGTTCAGGGTATGAGCATCGCTTTGGTCGGGTGTCTGGCGCTCGTATTCGCGCTTGCTATCCAGATTGGGGCCTGCGCTCTATTTTCCGACGCCCGGGAAATAGAGTTCATCGCCAACGATGCTGCGGATGTTCCAGAGATGGTCGTGCTACAGGCACATCCCACCATGCAGGTAGCCCCTTGGGGTCAATCTCTTCAGGAAAACCGCAGGCTGTTCGATGGGATTATGCATCCTCCGCTAAATTCCGCTGTTCCGGACTAGGTTCCCGGGAAGAGCGGCCTCCGGTCAGATAGATCCAAATCAGGAGCGCCAATCCCGAACTGCCCCACATATTCCACCAGCCAAACCACGCTTCGAGCGGTAATCGATCTGTTGGTGTCACGCGCCAGCCGTCTTCAAAGAGCGACCGCTGCTCCGCTGCGCTTAGCTGGAGCCAGTATTGATCAAGTGAGAGGAGTATACCCGTATAGAGTTGGCCGACTTCAAAAAGGGTAAATAGGAGCAGAGCTACTGCACAAGCAGCGAGTTTTTTGCGGAGGCTTAAATGCGGGGGAGAGAGCAGGAGTGCCATGGCTGCGACCGCGTGGAGATGGAGCGTCTGGTGGCCCGCAAAGCGCAGAGATCGCAGCGAGCCGTCTAAGCCCGTATGGACCAAGGCGATTGCGTCGGAGCGCAGGCTTATGTGCAGTGAGGTGCCACTCCATTCGAGCAGGGGGGAAGTGAGGGCTATGAGCACGGTTATCCAACGCTCGTAAAGCAGCTGGTATAGTAGACTCAGCAGGGCCGCTGCCACTAGAAAGCGCATAAAAAAGACAAGTGCAGTTTGGAGCGCTCTCTGGTTAAGCACGGTCGGTTGCCTCTTCGAGCCAGTAGATCCATATAAAGAGCGAAAAGCCGAGATTGACCAAGACCATGAGATAGGAATGAGTCAATTCGACCCACTGGGGACTTGCATCGGCCACTAGGCCGATTACGACTAGACGAATCGTGCTATAGAGATAAAAAGCCGGCAGGCCGATCAATATGCCCTGTACTTTGGCCAGAGGCGAGGTGGGATAGGCCAGGATGAGAGCGACCAATACGAGGAGGGCAAAGATGCCCGTACACTCGTGAATAATGCGGTAGATAGCGCCGTTCAATAGAAAGTCACAAAAGCCTCTGGGGAGCATCGAGCTATCCAATTCGACTGCGACGCCCAGTGCGTTGAGCAATTCTGCGGAAGTGAGAGCGACGGGATACATATAGACATCGACAAAGAAGCCGTGTAGCCAGTTAAAGAGCTGACTGAGAATTAGCAGATTGGCAATAAATAGCAGGGCAAAACGCAGGGAAGGTTGAAAAGTGGCCCAGGGAGATCTCATTCCCATATGACTACTTCAATTCTCCGGTTGAGTTTTTTGTTTTCTGGCGTGTCGTTGGGCGTTATGGGCTGGGTTTCGCCGTAGCCGCGCGCTTCGATCATACTCGAGGTGATGTAGGGATAGGTCTCTACGAGATAGTTTACCACGGCGTCGGCGCGGTTGATGGATAAAATCATGTTGGCATCTTCGTCTCCATCGCCATCGGTATGTCCTTCAATAACCAATTTATTTGGAGAGAAGTTCCTCACGAATCGAGAGACCTTTTCAAATTCACCCACGGCGCCTGGATTGAGTGAGGCATCGCCTGGGCCAAAGAGCACGCTCGAGTCGATAATAAGGCGAGGGACGACGATATCGCCTTTCATCGGCACCTTGTACTTGATGATGGGCAAATTGATTTTTTCACTGGCTTCAAAACGGCCCATAGAGGATCCGTTTTGCGACTCGCGGATTTCCAGCGTGCCTATGAATATGCGCATGCTGCGCGGTAGGGAAGGATGCACCCTTCGCTCTCGGTACACGTTGAGCTTGTCCCCCCGTTTGATATTGACCTCTTGTCCCCGGTTGATAAAGTAGTCGTTGACGTCCGTTCCGGCCGTTGCAGGTGCTTCATTGGGGCGGAGAATCGCCAAGATGCGAGGCGGGTCAAACGTGCTCTGTGCGGGTGGCTCGGTCGTCCCCTGTTCCTGCTGAGCTTCCAGCGTCAGAAGGGTGCATAGAAGCGTTAGGGCGACGCCCCCCATCAGTTTGTTAAAGGATCCTATCATGGTATCTCAATTAGTATGGAATGTTGGGTTGATCTCCAATTAATGGTAAGTGTGGACCTCGTAAATCACAAACCGGAGTGGGCCATATCAGGGCGGATATCTTCCCAGTGCGGACACAGTTTTACGTGGATCCTATGCCGTTGATCTCAGAGATCAATCGGGGCGATTGAAGGCGTCAAATGCATCGGCAAACATAAAAAAGTCCTCGATATTGATTTGACCGTCGTAGCTCAAATCGAACTCGGGGTCCCAGTCTGTGTGTAGCGGAGTGGACCCAATGGACTCTACAAAGAGAAAGAAATCCTCAAAGTCGATTTTTCCATTGCCGTCAAAATCTGCGGGTAGAGGCTCCACGGGCTGTGCCTGTATGACGACTTGGAAGGCGGTGCTGACCTGTAGCCCCTCGCGATCGGTGGCCGTTAGGATCACCTGCGCCTGTCCCGGATTACCGCGTGCTGTAATCGTTGCCGTTTGACTTGAATCGATGGCGACGGTTAACAGATCCGTATCCACTACTGAGGCGCTCCATATGAGCTGAGATACGGGGGCATCATCCGTGGCATATGGTTCTAAGGCGATAGTGATCTGGCCGTCCGCTATCAGTTCCACCGGAGGGAGCGCGTCTAGGGAAGGAGGGGTATTGGTCTCTTCGACGGGCACGGGAAGCGTATCTGTGCTGGCACCTTCATGCACATACAGGCGAAGCGTGTCTGTAGCGCTTGCCCCTTGCGCATCAGTGGCTGTGAAGGCAATGCGGCGTAGGCCCTCTGCGCTGCTGTCGGCGCGTATGGTGGCTATATGCAGCGTGCCGTGTATGCTAATTTGTAGTCCCGCGTCGGGCAGGGCGCTCCATCGTAGATTGCCGACGACTTCATCGTCCTGCGCATAGTCGTCCAAGGAAATTTGGAACGTAGTTCCCGGATTTGAATAGAAGTCGGGAAACCCGAGCAGCTGTGGGGCGGGATTATTCACGCTGACCAGTATGGTGTCGGTCCCCACAGCGCCCCGCGCCGTTTCCGCGCGTAGTATGAGGATCGAATCGCGCTTAAAGCCGGTCGGAGCTCGCAGGTCAATCGTGCGCTTTTCTAGGTCGATGGCGGTCTGCAGCGAGTCATGCTCGGCGGTTAGGTGAGACACTTCGGTAGCGAGGTAGGGCGATAGGTCGACGGTCAAGGTCTGATCCAACTGGAGCAGTATGTCCGGAATGGGGGCGACTAGGGGCGACTCTGGGGCAACCACGTGAACGCGCAGCGTGGTTTGCGAAGTATCCCGACCGTCCGTGAGGTATACGAGGATATCGTCGCTATAAGTAGCCGTGCCCGCAGGGGCCACCAGACGCAGCAGAGAGCCGTCTAATTCAGCCTGTACGAGGTGCTCTGCTGCGGTCGACCAGATCAGGCTCTCTTGCGGATCATCCGGATCGCTTCCAAACGCTGCCAAGTCGACCGTAAGCGAGTCGCCCGCAGTAATTTCTCTGTCCGGTATGTTGTTTATTACGGGCGGTCTGTTGACGCGTATAACGGTGAGTCGCAGCGTGTCGTGCGCGCTGGCTTGACTGGCGTCTTGCACGCTGAAGATCAGGTCGCGCTCGCCGTAAAAGGTGCTATCCGGTTGGACGGTTGCCACGCCCGCTGGACTGAGGGCGATTGCCATCAGAGAATCGCCTACGCTGCTCCACTGCAGGTTCGTTAAGAGATCGTCTATGTCTGCGGTGCTCTGGGCCAAATCGATTTCTACAGAGCTTCCCTGAAGTACGGTGGTATCTCTCAAGGATAGCTGGGGTGGATCGTTTCGCGGGAGCACAGCCACGTAAACGGTGTCTGATGCGGGGGTGTTATAGGGATCTTCTGCCCTTATATGAAAGGAATACAGGCCGCTGCTGTCGGCCGGTGCCCAGAGCGTGAGTCGGCCGGCCTGCTCGTCGTAGTCTAATGAGAGATCGGAGAGAGAGCTCATAGATAGCGCTAGCTCACCAAACGCATTGTCTACATCGTTGACCAGCGTCTGTATATCGACGTACAGCGTCTCGTCTTCGACCGCTTCCAACTGGCTGGTGTTGATTTGGGGTGCATCGTTTGATGGGCGAACTTCGATAATACCGCTATCGCTGTGGGTGAGTCCGTAGGCATCTGTGGCGGTTATCGTTAGCGTATCAATGCCAAAGAAGTTTGCCGCTGGCAGTATAATGAGGCTGTCTCCCACTATGCTTGCAAGCGTGTTACGGCTCTGAAATGTGATAGTAAGCGTGCTGTCGTCTATATCGCTTACAATGTCGTCGACCAGCGTGCGGAATCCGATGGGATCGTCTTCGTTGAATACGAAACCGGGCAGGTCGACTACGGGAGGATCATTTTCGACGTTGATGCGAATTGCATCGGAAACTACGCTGAGGAGGCCGGGCGCATTGTTATCGGTCGAGTTCTTTACGGTTAGCTGGATCTCTTCGTCATCGATGGGCGTGGTATAGGTCAGGTTGCTGAACGTTGCGGCCCCGGCGCTGGCGACGGTCATATTGTGCAGCAGGGTGCCGTATCCGGATGTGGTGACAAAAAGCGTATCGTGAAAGTCATAATCGACAAATCCGCTGTCGTCGAGTGCTTCGATGGTAGGTTGGCTGAGCAGCGGGTTGCCGCTTTGCCCGTCTGAAGGCTGCGTCCGCAGCACCAGCTGGGTTGCCACGGCGTCAATGGTCAGCCTATCGCTATCGCTTTCCCGTATGCGTGCACCGCGTCCTCCTGCGCTTGTGACGAGGGCGCCGGTTTCGGCGGCGATGCGCATGGCGTGCCCCTGCGTAGAGGTCTTAGACAAGAGGCCCGCGAGTATGTAGTAGCGGTCCGTATTGGCTCTAGGCGTAGCGAGTGTCGTGGCATAAACGGTCGTCTGATCGCCGAGGGCGACTTCTCGTGCATCTAATTGGCCCAAGAGCAGGTCGTCGCCTAGCGCTGCATCATAACTTTCGTAGAGGCGGAACTCACTGAAGTCATCGCTGCTGAGTCCCGTTGGCGTCGATAGGTCGGAAAGGGTGAAGGTGAGTCCCTTTACGGTTGTCTGACCATCGCCGGCCAGTGCAATATGCATGAGCTGTGCTTCTCGACCTGGTCCCAGCGTCGTGCTGCCGCTCAGGCCCATGCTGTTGTCGGGCATTATTTTCCGAATCCGGTGATTGCTCTGGTCTGTAACAAAGAGCGTGTCGCCGCGTAGTAAGAGACCATGGGGGGCCGAGAGGGCTGCTCGGTTGGCTGGTCCGGCGTCTCCCTCATATCCGGCATATCCCAATCCGGATACGGTTGTGATATTGCCCGACGGATTAACGCGCCGTATGCGATGGTTAAAGCGATCGGCGATATAGGCGGTGCCAAAGGTATCCACAACCACGGCGGTCGGGAAGGCTAAATGCGCGTTGCTCGGCAGGTCGCCGTCTCCAGAAAAGCCCGCGTTTTCACTGCCCGCAAACGTAGTTAGCACGCTGTCGGAAGCGCTAAATTTTCGTATGCGGTGGTTGTTTGTATCGGCGATATACACGTTGAGGCTGCGGTCTACATACAGGCCACGAGGCTGATTCAGCGTGGCCTGGGTGGCGAGCGTATGGTCGATAAAGAGGCCGGCGGTTGTGTCCTTGCCGGCAATCGTAGTTATGAAGCCGCCGCTGTCTATGCGCCGCACGCGATTGTTGCCCGTATCTGCTATATAGACAAATCCACCCCGAGCAAAAACGGCCGTCGGCGCGCTGAGCGTGGCCTGGGTGGCCAGCGTATCGTCGATAAAGAGGCCGGCGGTTGTGTCCTTGCCCGCAATTGTGGTGATGATACCGCTGGTGTCTATGCGTCGTATGCGGTGATTGCCCGTATCGGCTACATATACAGTGCCAGTGCTGTCGACAAAGACGCCGCCAGGTGCGTTCAGCGCTGCGCTAAAGGCGTCGGCATTGTCCCCAGAAAACGCCGCTGATCCCGTTCCTGCGAAGGTGGTAATACTGTCCCGTGCAGCATTGATACGTCGTATGCGATTGTTGCCGGTATCGGCGATAAAGAGCGCGCCTAGAGTATCTGACCAGACCGCAGAAGGGAGGTTTAAGAGCGCAGTCGTTGGCACCCCGCCGTCGCCTTGACTGCCTTGGCTGCCCGCACCTGCAACGGTCGAGATCGTTTGAGCTGGAGATTCCGCCGCGGATATACACAGGAGAACGGAAGCTAATATGAGGGATTTAAACCACCGGATATTCATGGTTGGAACGCGTTTTCCTCAGCAGGGTCGACGACATAATTAAAGGAAATGTCGCAGAGCGCGATATACTACATAAGACGATTTTGTCTTATATGTCGGCCAAAAACAGAAAAACATGAATAGATCTTTTTACTTTATTGTATGGGTGCTATTGGGCGCGCTTTCTGCCTTTCCGGCAGAAGCTCAAGTTGTGTCCCTATCGCCATCGACCCTTGCCAATGTGCCAAAGGGGGCAACGGATTCGAGTCCCTACTGGCAGCGGTTGCTCATTGAGCTGAGTCGGGATCCATCGATCGGAAACACGATTGCGATCGGCCTGCCAGAAGGCGTGTCTATAGCAGATATCGACGGAGATGGGAGCTACGAAGACGAGATCGCCTTAGATGATGCTTCGACGCCGGGCACTGGGTATACTTCGGTGCTGGGCAGTTCGGCTCGTCAGATCGTATTGACGAGCGCGACGGGGGGCATTGCAGGATCTTTGTACGTCCATTTTCCGATTGCGACGCCTCCCAATCCAGATCGGGCATACGCGGCGTACGGTCAGGTTGTATTCTCCAACGATCGTGAGCAGTTAATACCGGCTGGCACTATACGTCTGAGTTTTATCGAACCATACGATCTGCAGTTGAGCCAATTTAGCGGCCTCTTTGCCGTCTCTCGGGACGATACGCTGACCCACGCACAGGGAAGCGTCTATCCAGATTCTGTTAGCGCTGTTCTGGTCCGTCCCGCGCCCGACCTGCTGAGCGATGTGCGGGGCAGTCTGTCGAATAATGCACTCGCGCGGGCTGGCATCGCTTATGGGGATGCCGATGATGCGAACGACACGCCATACCAGTTCTGGTTTTCACTGCGCGATTCGCTTGTGCGCGTTGATACCTCGGTCGCCGTCCGTGCGATCAACAGTCTGAACGGCGAATCTGTCAGCGCGCAGGAGGGGGACTCGCTGCGGCTCTCATTCGACGTCTCTGCGCTACAGGATTCGACCTACTTCCTCTACATGACGTCCCCTCTGACGGGTGATTTTCCCCTGATGCGGAGTCGAGGTATTCAGGTGCGACATATGCCCGTTGTTCTGGGCGTTGGATCGTTTCTCGGTGGGGATGCCGACTATATCGATAGCGGTCTCCTGCTGAGCTTGGACAAGGGCGCCGTCGGC
>Ga0181587_10000398_pt1 | contig 35707 bp, 37 predicted proteins | sample 071ome_27_FD_132463 | JGI IMG/M metagenome (GOLD analysis project Ga0181587, IMG submission 132463) | Coastal salt marsh microbial communities from the Groves Creek Marsh, Skidaway Island, Georgia - 071409AT metaG (megahit assembly) | ecosystem: Environmental > Aquatic > Marine > Intertidal... | reverse complement strand
GGCCTGTCCGCCAACTTCCGCGAACTGAAATCCCAGTTCCATGGCGGCAAACCGCTGGTGCTGTACCTGTGCGGCCAGACCCTGAACCTGTGCCTGACCCTGTTCATGGCCTGGCTCATGTTCTATGTCGTGTTCCCGGATATCACCGCGAGCCTGCAGGGATGAAAGCAAAGGCCGCCAAGCTGGTGCTGTTCCTGGCGGGGCTGGTGATCCTGCAGCAGGGTATTGCCTTCGGGCATAACAACAGCGCCCTGATGGGCAGGCAGGCGGCCCTCATCGAGCAGGAAGATATCGACCCTGCGGCTTTGTTCTACACCGAGAGCCCGCTGGCGCTGAAGGCGGAAAAAACTGTGCGGAACAAGATCGGTACCGCACTAACCAGCGTCTTCTGAAATTGTCCCGGTTCACTTTAGCCACCTATAATCACTGCTTTCACCTGAATGGGTATTCGTAGTGAACGGCTGGCAGCGCTGGGTCCAGGCCCCGCAAACAACACGCTTTCGACGCTTCCTGTTCCAGGTTCATTTGTGGCTGGGTATCGGACTCGGCCTGTACATTCTCGTCATCAGCGTCACCGGTTCCGCCGTGGTGCTGCGTCCCCAGATCAATCGCTGGTTCGTGTCCAACCAGGTCGCATCCACTGAAGGTGTCGCGCTGACCGGCGCGGCGCTGGAAAGGGCGGTTGCAGTGATCTACAGCGATTACACCGTCAGGAATATCGTGCCACCCCGGAGGCAAAACGGGGCGGTGTATGTGGCGCTGGAAAGAAATGGCGTCGAAAGCAGCCGCTACTTCGACCACTACATCGGTGCGGACCTGGGCGAGACCTATCCCTGGCAGGTGCGCACGGTGGAGTGGCTGACCCGCCTGCATGACGATTTGCTGCTGGATCGCACCCTGGGCCGGAAGATCAACGCCTTTGGCGGCATGCTGCTGCTGGCGATGGTGCTGACCGGGGTCATCATCTGGTGGCAGGGCAGGCGGCGCTGGGTCGATGGGTTGCGCATCACCCGTACCGGGTCACACTCTTTCATGTGGCAGCTGCACAGCTTTCTCGGATTCTGGACACTGTTGTTGATGCTGGTCTGGGGCGTCACGGCGATCTACTTCGCGTTTCCGGAGCCGTTCGACTATATCGTCGATGCCATGGACAACGATCTGGAGGACTTCGAACGCCCCGACGGCTGGTTGCGTTTCCTGGTCAACCTGCACTTCGGGCGTTTCCGCGGGTCGTGGCCGGGCCTGCCCTATATCTGGGTGGTGCTGGGGCTGTTGCCGGCGGTGATGTTCATCTCCGGTTTTGTACTCTGGTACCGACGCGTACTGAAGCGTTACCTCAACGTCGGCAATTAATTACGCAGGTGCTTAATATCCATGGATTTTCCTCAATTCGAGGGCGTAATCAGCCTGTTTGGTGAATAGTTTCATTGGTATGCTGTGACCGGTTTTCGGTACACTTTTTAAATAGTTATTAGCCATTAGCCGCCAGGAGTAACATGCGGGCATTCAAGACCCTGCTCATCCTCAGCCATCGCTACATCGGCATACCGCTGAGTTTCCTGTTCGTCGTCTGGTTTGCCTCCGCCTTCGTCATGATCTATGCCGGCGGCATGCCCCGGGTGACGCCGGCCATGCGCATCGAAGGTGCCAGTCCGCTGGCCATGGAGGAGGTGAAGGTATCCCCCTGGCAGGCGGTCGGCCTGCTTGGCTATTCCCCGTTCGAGGCGAAACTGCGTACGCTGCTCGATCGCCCTGTCTATGAATTTCCCGAAGTCCGCGCGCCCAGCACTTTCATCTGGGCCGACACTGGTGAATTCCTGGATGAGATGACGCCGGAGCAGGGCGCACAGATTGCCGGTGATTTCCTCGGCATCCCGGTTGCCGACTTCACCTACACCGGCCTGGTCACCGTTCCCGACCAGTGGACCATCGCCACGCCCAATGAACTGCCGCTCTACAAGTACACGGTTGCTGACGCCTACGGTACCCAAGCCTATGTCTCGCCGATGCGCGCCGAGGTCACCGTCTACACTACTCGCCAGAGCCGCATCCTCGCCTGGCTCGGCACCATTCCGCACTGGTTTTATTTGACCGGCCTGCGCGCGAACCAGCCCTTGTGGTATGACATTGTCGTATGGACGTCGGGCATCGGCTGCGTACTGGCACTGCTCGGGCTTGTCATGAGCGTGACCCAGTTCCGCAAGGTCAGGCCCTTCAACCTGCGCAGGGCCATTCCCTACCATGGCATGATGCGCTGGCACTATATCCTGGGCACCGTGTTCGGCATCTTCATCCTGACCTGGGCGTTCAGCGGCCTGCTGTCCATGGAGCCTTTTGCCTGGACCAACGCCCGCGGCCTGGCGGTCGACGAAGGCGTGTACCAGGAAGGCATCCTCGAACTGGAATCCTTTCCATCCGCCGATGCCGGCCAGTGGCAGTCCCTGGCGGAGGAGCAAGGCATTAGCGGCGACATCAAGGAAGTGGAGTTTCGCTGGATAGGCGGCGAACCCTATTACCTGGCGAGCTACAGCCACACCAGCAGCCTCGACATGAGCAAGCGTGATCGCCTGCACCAGCCGTACTACATCATCGGCCAGCTCGAAGCGGGCAGCCTGCTGGTCAAGGCCAGGGAATTCCGCGTGCAGGACGGCTTTGACATCGATGCCCTGGTAACGAAGCTCGATGCCAGCGTCGAGGATGCGAATGTCACGAGCTACGATCTCCTGCCCGAGTACGACGATTACTATTATTCACGCGGCAATCAGCTGCCCTTGCCGGTACTGCGCATCAAGTTCGATGATCCGGCGCAAAGCTGGATCTATGTCGATCCGCAAAAAAGCGAGTTGCTCAGTCTCATTCACAAGTACAGCCGTGTCGAACGCTGGCTTTACAGCGGCCTGCACAGCCTGGACTTTGCTTTCTGGTATCACCGGCGCCCATTGTGGGACGCCGGCGTGATCATCCTGCTGGCAGGCGGTCTGGCGGTCAGCCTGATCGGACTCTGGTTCGGCCTGGTGCGCCTGAAGAGCGATCTCAGGCAGGTGTATGCCAGGCTTACGTCACATAAAAACAAGTCACACGAGGTTTCCGGTGTTTCACATTAAATCATTCATCTGCAGTGCTCTGCTGTTCGTTGCTTCTTTCACGGTGCTGGCCCAGGACGGATTGGGCGACGGTCCCTGGTATTTCGATACCTATGCTCCCTCGGGGCGCATCAAGGTGTCCGTGGTGGCCCGCGGCATCACCAATCCGTGGGGCATGGCCTTCCTGCCGAGCGGCAATATTCTCGTTGCCGAGAAACCCGGCGGCTTTCGCCTGATTCGCCCCGGGCAGATGACGCCCGATGTCGTCGCCGGGTCGCCGGAGGTCCAGGTGGCTTCCGGTGGCGGCCTGATGGATGTGGTGCTGCACCCGGATTTCGCCAGCAATCGTCTGGTGTATTTCACGTATGTGAAAAACGCCGAACCGCCGTCGGGCACAGGCTACTACGCCACTACCGCCATGGCGCGCGGGCGCCTGAATGAGGCAGAGACCGCCCTGGAGAATGTCGAGGACGTATTTGTTGCCGATGCCTGGGACCCCACACCCGGCGGCCACGGCTCGCGCCTGCGTTTCGCGCCGGACGGCACCGTGTTCATGAGTTCGCCGTTCCGGCGTAATTTTGAAAAGCCCCAGGATCCCATGAGCGACATCAGCAAACTGCTGCGCCTGAATGACGACGGCTCCATCCCCCGGGACAATCCGTTTGTCGGCCGGGAAGGGTACCTGCCGGAAATCTGGTCGATCGGCCACCGCGCCATGGAAGGGCTCGCCTTCCACCCGGTTACCGGGGAGTTATGGGCCAGCGAGCACGGCCCGCAGGGCGGGGATGAAGTGAATATCATCGTACCGGCCGGCAATTACGGCTGGCCGGTGGTCAGTTATGGCAGGGATTACGACGGGTCACGTGTTTCTCCGCAGCCCTGGCAGCCGGACATGCTGCAGCCGGAAATTTTCTGGGTGCCGTCCATCGCCACGTCCGGCCTGATGTTCTACACCGGCGACCGATTCCCGCAATGGCGCAACGACCTGTTCGTCGGCTCGCTGATGACGGCGCGCATGCCTGGCACCGGTCATATCGAGCGCATCAATTTCAATGAGAACGGGGAGCAGCGCCGCGAAACCCTGCTGCGGGAATTGCGCCAGCGCGTGCGTGACGTCCAGCAGGGACCGGACGGCCTGATCTATGTGCTCACGGAAGAAACGGACGGCGCGTTGCTCGTCATTGAACCGGCCGAATAATCCTGCGCTTTGCCAAAACCGGCTTCAGGTCTTGCCTGCGCAATGCCTGAAGCGACCATAGCGGCTAATACGTCTCTATGGTCAGATTGAGCACTTCCTCGATCCGGTTGAAGTTGCCGATATAGAAGGCCCCGAGGATCTCTCCCTGCAATTGCTGGATATTACCGCCGAATTCAGGGGCGATACTGAGTCTCAGCGTCCTTCCCCCCTCCAGGAATTCCGCGAAGCCGGACAGTAAGCGTTGCGCCAGCGGCTGTAATTGCTGAGGCGCAAACAGCAGCATGGTTTGCAGCTGGGCGAGAAGCTGCATGCGGTATTCGTCGGCACTCAATCCTGCATTGCCGCCGTTGATCGCCATCACGGCATCGACAATTCCCAGGTCAAGGAGTGCGATGTTGGCAGACGGGATATCGGCATCCTGCATCATCATCGAGTAGCCGATCGGGTTGCCGGCAGCCTGTGCCTGGTTGCCGAACTGTTCCGGCGACACGTTGCGCATCACCGAGTCGGAACTGATCTGGAAGGAACCCGGCAGGGCGATACTGAACGTGGTGTCCAGCTGCCTGTCATCCTCAGGCTGGTAGTTGTACTGATAGTTGAATGTCACGGGCAGTTGATCTGCGTCCATGACGGTGCCGAGGTAGGCATTGAGGGCCGGGTTGGGTGAATCACCGAACCGGGGAAGGCCGCCGGGGAAGCGAATGCCCCTGGCAGCCAGGGACAGGTGCTGGGGCTGTTCATTGGCATAGTCGAAGTCAGTGATGCGGATATCTTCGAGGATGTATTCAAACCCCGCAGCATCCACCACATGCAGGTTGGCAAGCGCGATGTCGCCGTGCAGGTCGACAGTGACCTTCCCGTAATCCAGGGCCTGGTAGTCGCCGTTCTCGATGAATTCGGCAATACGTGTGTCGACCAGGTTCTTCACCTGCTGATTGGCAAAAAACCAGATGCCGCCAGCGGCGAGCAGCAGGGCAGCGGGAATGATGACGAGCAGTTTTTTCATAAGATGATGTTTAATTCCTGTTTTTCACTCAGTGGCTACAATAGACTAAGACCTCAACCAGAACCACTCGTTTGCAAAGATCGGCCCGATTTCACACCATGATCAAATTACAGAGTATTGCCCGGCAGGTTGGCGAGCACGACTACATGGAGGAGCTGTTTGCCGCCGAAGTCTCGACATCCGATGGCCTGGAAGGTGATTTTTCAGCGCTCTGCCGCGATGGTGAGATTGCAGTGCTGAGCAAGGAATCCTGGGTCAAGGCATGCCACGAAACGGATATCGAGCTGCCCTGGCTGGCCCACGGCGCCCACCTGCTGATCAAGGGTTTCGAGTTCCTGCCGACCGATATCGGACGCATGCTGCGCATCGGAAACGTCGAACTGGAGATCGCCCGGGAGCACGCACCATTTGCCGCACTGGAAGGCCAGGCCCCCGTCCTCTACGAGGCGCTGCTGACGGGCTGGCGTGGCGGCGTGGTGTGCAGGATTCTGCGCAGCGGCAATATCCAGACCGGGGACAATGTCGATATCCTGGACTGACCGCCAGCCAGCTGCCATGTGCGTCCCGCGCGTCATTCTGCCGTTTCTGTTTTTAACCCTGCTTTCTCCCCAGGCCAGTGCTGATGACTGCGTGATTCTGCTGCATGGACTGGCCAGGACTTCAGCCTCGCTCAACAGGATTGAAGCCGCACTCGCCTCCGAAGGTTACCTGGTCGCCAATATCGATTACCCGTCCCGCAGTGATGTGATCGAGGTGCTGGCACCGCTGGCGGTCGAGAAAGGCCTGGCCCGTTGCCGTGCGCAGTCCGCTGAACACATCAGTGTCGTGACCCATTCCCTGGGCGGCATTCTCGTCAGGTTATACCTGGAAAACCACGAGGTCAGTGAATTGCACCGTGTGGTCATGCTGGCGCCGCCAAACCAGGGCAGCAAGGTGGTGGATGTGTATCGGCACGTCCCGGGATACCAGTTGCTCAACGGGCCGGCGGGCCTGCAACTGGGCACTGATAGCGACAGTGTGCCGCTGGCACTGGGTCCGGTGGATTTCGATCTCGGGGTGATTGCCGGCAACCGCACCATCAATTTCATCCTCTCCCGGTTCCTCGACAATCCGGACGACGGCAAGGTGTCGGTGGCCAGTACGCGGGTCGAGGGCATGTGCGGCTTCATCGAGATGCCTGTGACCCACGCCCTGATGATGCGCAACAGGAAAGTGATCGACCAGGTGCTGCACTACCTCGAATCGGGGGGGTTCACTGGAGAGGGCGCGGAAAACGGACTTTGTTAAATAGGGAAAAGGGGAAAAAGGGATCAGCTATCCCGGTTCAACGCCGCCTCCGCCACCTGGGCGAGGCCGGTGCGGTATTCATTGTCGGGCAGACAGTCCAGGCATTTCAGGGCAGTGTCGATGCATTCGCCGGCTTTTTGCCGGGTATAGTCGAGGGCGCCGGAGCGAATGACTGTTTCCATGATGGCGTCCAGCTGTTCGAGTCCGCCGCCGGTGATGGCTTTTTCGATCAGTGCGCGGTCGGCATCGGTGCCGTGCTGCATGGTGTAGATCAGGGGCAGGGTGGGCTTGCCTTCGGCGAGGTCGTCACCCACGTTCTTGCCCATGGTGGCGCTGGAGCCCGAATAGTCCAGGACATCATCCACCAGTTGGAAGGCCAGGCCCACCTGCAGCCCGAACTGGTGCAGGCTTTCCCGGATATGGGCATCGGCCCCTGCCAGGATGGCGGCTGACTTGCAGGCCGCGGCGAACAGGATGGCAGTCTTGTTGAGAATGACCTGCATGTAGTCTGCTTCGGTGGCGCGCGGGTTGCGCTGGTTGACCAGTTGCAGCACCTCACCCTCGGAAATCCGGTTGGTGGTGCTTGCCATCACGTCCATGATGGACATGTCGCCAATGTTCACCAGCAATTCGAAGGCGCGGGAGTAGATGAAATCACCGACAAGGACGCTGGAAGGGTTGTCCCAGCGCGTGTTGGCCGTGGGGCGGCCCCGGCGCATTTCCGACATGTCCACGACATCATCGTGGAGCAGTGTGGCGGTATGCAGGAATTCGATCACCGTAGCGAGACCGATATGGTCCTGGCCGGTGTAGCCCAGGTTGCGGCTTGTCAGAAGTACCAGTACCGGGCGCATACGCTTGCCGCCGGCATCGATGATGTAGTGGCCGATGCTTTCGATAAGGGGGACTTCGGAATGAAGCTGCGAGACGACGGATTCGTTCAGCGCGGCGAAATCACCTGCGACGATTTGTTGGATGTGTGCAACCATAAACTGCCCTGAAAAACAGCCTCGAATGTTAGAGGCAGGCTCCGGCCAAGTAAAGGGTAACCGGGCTGCCGGAGCCCGGCCCGGCCGAACCGCTCAATGTCCAGGGATTACGGGCCTTCCAGTGGGTCCCGGGAGCCGTCCCGGGGGGGCGCCTGGAGGCCCCAAAAAATGGCCGTTTCAGGTTGCGCAAGCCCGGCTGTTACCGTACAATTCCCGCCCTCGTAACGACCGGCCCATCTCCACCCAGAAGATTTGCCACCCGATTTCCCGAATTGGCGTGACAAAGGGGTGAGTTTTATGCGGGAAAATGGCCGGCAACTGACAGTTTATCCTGAATAGCGATGGGGCTATTGGAGAGGAATATGTACGCGGTAATTGAAAGTGGCGGCAAGCAGCACCGGATTACCACCGGTGAAGTGTTGAAGCTCGAAAAAATCGAAGCCAGCACCGGCGACAAGGTCGATTTCGACAAGGTCCTGATGGTTGGTGAAGGCGCTGACGTCCAGATCGGCACTCCGTACGTGGAGGCCGGCAAGGTCACCGCTGAAGTGATCAGCCATGGCCGTGGCGACAAGGTCACCATCATCAAGTTCCGTCGCCGCAAGCACCACCGCAAGCAGCAGGGTCATCGGCAGTGGTTTACTGAAGTGAAGATCACCAGTATTTCCGCCAACGGTGTATCAGCCACCGCTGACGACGCCGCCCCCAAGAAAGCGGCGGCACCGAAGAAAAAAGCCGCGGCCAAAAAGGCTGCGCCGAAAGCCAAGGCCAAGGCCAAGGCAGACAAGGAATAACCGGGTAACGCTACCCAACACAGATTGACGGGAGTACATCATGGCTCACAAAAAAGCAGGCGGCAGCACCAGTAACGGCAGAGACTCGATTTCCAAACGCCTTGGCGTCAAGCGCTTCGGTGGTGAAGTGGTTCGTGCCGGCAATATTATCGTGCGTCAGCGTGGCACCCATTTCCACCCCGGCGCCAATGTCGGCTGTGGCAAGGACCACACACTGTTTGCCAAGACTGACGGTGTCGTCAAATTTCAGGTAAAAGGCCCGAAAAACCGTCGTTTTGTCAGTATCGAGACAGCGACTGCCTGATTCAGCCTCAGGCTTGAAGTAGTAAGCAAAAGCATTCAAGAAAGCCCTGTCTCTGACAGGGCTTTTTTATTTGCGGAATCACCATATGAAATTTGTCGATGAAGCAGAAATCCTCGTAGAGGCAGGTAAGGGCGGTAATGGCTGCCTGAGCTTCCTGCGAGAAAAATTCATCGAAAAGGGCGGCCCGGACGGCGGTGACGGCGGCGACGGCGGCAGCGTGTGGCTGGTGGCCGATGCAGCGCTCAATACCCTGGTCGACTTCCGTTTCCAGCCCCGCTACAGGGCCGAATCCGGCGAGCAGGGCCGCGGCCGCAACTGCACCGGTGCCGGCGGCAGCGATCTCGAGGTACGTGTGCCGGTGGGCACCAGCGTCTATGCCGTGGAAACGGACGAACTGATGGGCGACCTGGTCACGGCTGGCCAGCGCCTGCTGGTGGCCCAGGGCGGCAAGCACGGGCTCGGCAATACCCGCTTCAAATCCAGCACCAACCGGGCCCCGCGCCAGACCACGAAAGGCAAGCCTGGAGAATCCAGGCGCCTGCTGCTGCAATTGAAAGTGGTGGCCGACGTGGGTTTGCTGGGCATGCCCAATGCGGGCAAATCCACCCTGATCCGCGCCGTCTCCTCGGCCACGCCGAAAGTTGCCGACTATCCGTTCACCACGCTGGTGCCGAACCTGGGCGTGGTGCGGGTGGGCGATGAACACAGCTTTGTCATGGCGGACATTCCCGGCTTGATCGAGGGCGCCGCCGAGGGTGCGGGGCTCGGTATCCGTTTCCTCAAGCACCTGGCGCGCACACGCGTCCTGCTGCACCTGGTGGATATCGCGCCGCTGGACCAGGCTGACCCGGCTGCCGCCGCCCAGGCAATTATCAAAGAACTGGAAAGTTTCAGCCCCACGCTGGCACAGCGTGAACGCTGGCTGGTGCTGAACAAGACCGACCTGCTGCCAGAGGAAGAGGCAGCGGCAGTGTGCGACGATATCATGGAAAAACTGCAATGGCAGGGTCCCGTGTTCCGGATTTCCGCCGTGTCCGGCAAGGGCACAAGGGTCTTGTGTGAGGCCATCATGCAGGAGATCGATGCCATAAATTCCCGCCTGGCCGAGGATGAGGAATATGTACAACAGCAGGAAGCGAGCCAGCAGCAGATGGAATTTGAAATGCGTGAAAGTATCGCCGCCGCCCATCTGGCCTGGAAAGCGAAAAAGGGCTACAGCGGTGATGACGGCGATTACGATGATGATGTGGAAGTGGAATACGTAAGGGACTGAACGTGAGTAACAGGCAGACTCTGACAAGCGCCAAAACCTGGGTGATCAAGATCGGTTCATCCCTGCTGACCGACGACGGCAAGGGGCTGAACCGGACCAGCATGGCGGCCTGGGTCGGCCAGGTTGCCGGTTTCTGCCAGGCGGGCATTTCCGTCGTGCTGGTGTCTTCAGGTGCCGTCGCCGAAGGCGTATTGCGGCTGGGCCTGAAAAAGCGTCCTTCTTCCATTCAGGAACAGCAGGCCGCGGCTGCGGTGGGCCAGATGGGCCTTATCCAGGCCTACGAATCCGAGTTCCAGAAATTCGGCCTGCATACGGCCCAGATCCTGCTGACACACGATGACCTGTCCAACCGCAAGCGTTACCTGAACGCACGCACCACCCTGAAGACCCTGCTGGAACTGGGTGTCGTTCCTGTAATCAACGAGAATGACACCGTCGTGACCGATGAAATCTGTTTCGGAGACAACGACACTCTGGCGGGCCTGGTATCCAACCTGATCAATGCCGAGGTGATGGTTATCCTGACAGACCAGGAAGGATTGTATGAATCCGATCCCAGGACCAACCCGGATGCCAGACTTGTCAGCGAGGCGAAGTCCAGTGACGATTCCCTGTTCGATTTCGCCGGGTCAGGAGTGGGAGCGCTCGGGCGCGGCGGCATGCTGACCAAAGTCAGGGCGGCCCGCCTGGCGGCTCGTTCCGGCACCTACACCTGCATCGCCAGCGGACGTGAAAGCGGCATTCTTGAAAAATTGCGAGCCGGTGAGGCAAAAGGGACGCTGCTGCTGCCCGAAAGCGGCCCCCTGGCATCGCGCAAGCAATGGTTGGCCGGTCACCTGAAGGTGAAGGGTACGCTGGTACTGGATGCAGGCGCGGTGAAGGTCCTGAAAAATTCCGGCAAGAGCCTGCTGCCGGTTGGCATCAAGTCGGCCTCAGGCAAGTTCCAGCGCGGGGAGGTGGTCAGCTGCGAGGACGAGGCGGGCAAGCCGGTTGCCCGCGGGCTGGTGAATTATGATTCGGAGGAAACCGCCAAGATAATCGGTCATTCCACCGATGAGATTATCAGCCTGCTGGGTTATGACGGGGATCATGAGATTATCCATCGCGATAATCTTGTTTTGTTGTGACTTTCTTTTAAAAGAAAGTCACCAAGGAAACTCCCTGGTTTTAAATGCTTTTTCCTTGCCAGGAGGGGATGGCACTTCTTTTCAGAAAAGAAGTGCCCAAGAAAACCTGCCCCGGCCGTCCATGGCCGGCTGACCCTGCAATGACCCTGTTCCTCGGCAGGCCTTACGGGGCCCTGGGGACTTCGACAGGATTACTCTTCGATTGATTCAACCCTTTTTCGGAGCCTGAAATCGGCTGCCGGATTCAGGTCGAGATTGCATTGTGGTTTGTTCACCTGGAGTAGATCGAAGTTTAAGGCCCCCTGAGCCAGCCGAGTGGAGGGCTTTTTCCAGGGAGAAAAATCCATCAAGGATTTTTCAGGCGGGCCCGCAGCGAAGCTGCGTGAGCCGGTCCCGTCGGAAAAAGTCCGGAGCGAGGGTAGCCGCAGGCCTGGCGGGCGGGGGCAGGTTTCTTTGGTGACTTTCTTTTAAAAGAAAGTCACACCCCTTTTATTTGACAGAATACTCACACACTCGCTATGTTTAGCGGGCTTTAACACCACACCAATAATAACGTCTCAAGGGGAAGTGCATGGGCAGAATTGCTTGCCGGATATCACTGTTATTCCTGATTTCCATTTCCAGTTTTTCCGTCCTGGCCGAGAAGAATCTCTCGGGCGTCTGGGTCGGCAACTACAGCGAGGATTTTCCTGACCGCCTGCCCGGGCCCGAGCTCGGCGATTACGGCGGGCTGCCACTGACCGACGCGGTGAGACTGCGCGCCCAGAGCTGGAGCGCATCCCTTATCGCCCTGCCGGAATACCAGTGCCGCGTACACCCTTCGGATTACGCGTCGAGTTTCGCCAATATCCGCATCTGGGAAGAACGTGACCCGATCAGCGAAGCGCTGATCGCCGTTCGCATCCAGCATTTCGCCTGGCAGACGCGGCGCACGATCTGGATGGACGGCCGCGAACATCCTCCCGAATACGCTCCGCACACGTCCATGGGTTTTTCCACCGGGGAATGGAACGGGCACCAGCTCAAGATCAAGACCACCCACCTGAAGGAAGGCTGGCTGCGCCGCAACGGGGTGACCCGCAGCGACCAGGCCACGGTGACCGAATATTTCATCCGTCACGGCGACATCCTGACCTGGACAGTGATCATCGACGACCCGATCTACCTGGAAGAGCCGTTCATTCGCAACCGCGACTATATCTACTCCATCGACGACCAGGTCGGCAGCTATCCCTGTGACCCGGTGGTCGAGATGGTGCGCGCTCCCGGCTATATCCCGCACCACCTGCCGGGGACCAACACCGATATGCTGATTTATTCGCAGCGCCACGATATTCCGCTGGAGGCCGCCATGGGTGGCCCTGAAACCATGTACCCTGAATATGTCGAACGCATCAGGGCAATGCCCAAGCCCAGCGAACAGGCGGAGTAAGCATCATGAACAGACTGATTACACGATTCCTTTCCCTGGCGTTGCTGGTGACCTGTTCTGCCGTGCAGGCACAACAGAATTTCGACGCTGTCGAAATCCGCATCCTGCCGGTCCGCGATAATATCTTCATGCTGGTCGGTGCCGGCGGCAACATCACCGTGCAGACCGGCGACGAGGGCGTACTGATCATCGATACCCAGTACGAACAGCTATCCGACAAGATCCTTGCGGCCATACGCACCCTGTCGGACAAGCCCCTGCGCTACATCATCAATACCCACCATCATGGCGACCATATTGGCGGCAATGTGCCCCTGCGGGCGGCGGGATTTACGCCGGTTGGCGGCAACGTGGGCGGCGATATCGGTGATGCCGGTGAAGGCGCCCGCATCCTGGCACACGAGAATGTCCTGCTGCACATGGCCTCCGATGACAATGTCTCGACGGATGCCTGGCCCACGATGACCTATTTCACCGGGAAGCGGGATATCTACTTCAACGGCGAAGGCGTTCGCGTGCTGCACCAGCCCAACGCGCATACTGACGGCGACAGTATCATTTACTTCCGCAAGTCCGACGTCATCACCACGGGTGATGCCTACATCACGTCGTTCTATCCCTTTATCGACATGTCCTCCGGCGGTTCAATCAATGGCTTCATCGATGCCGCCAACGCCATCATCGACCTGATCATTCCCGAATACGGTCAGGACGGCGGCACCCTGGTGATTCCAGGCCACGGTCGCCTCAGTGACATCGGCGATGTCATCAACTGGCGGGAAATGCTTACCATCGTGCGCGACCGTATCCTCGATATGAAGGAGCGCGGCATGAGCCTGGAAGAGGTCCTCGCGGAACAACCGACACGTGACTACGACCCGCGCTGGGCAGGACAGGGCATCTTCTCCACGGAGAATTTTGTCACTGCCGTTTACATGACACTGGACCAGTAAGGAGATTGATGTGAGAGCCAAGATTATTGCAACACTGGTTTCCCTCCTGCTGGGAATGAGTACACTCCCTGCCGTTGCCCAGCCACCCGGCGGGCAGCCGCAGTCTGCCCGTGAAGCGGCACCCGTTGACCTGGCAGGATACTGGGTGTCGCTGGTTACCGAGGACTGGCGTTTCCGCATGCTCACCGCGCCGGCGGGAGACTACGAGGGCATCGGCCTGACTCCGGTAGGGCGCGAGATTGCCAATGCCTGGGACCCGGATGCGGATACCGCCGCAGGCAATGCCTGCAAGGCCTATGGCGCCGGCGGCATCATGCGCATCCCGACACGCCTGCATATCACATGGGCAGGTGACAATGTCATGCAGGTGGATACCGATGCGGGCATGCAGACAAGGATGCTCAAGTTCGGTCCGGCGCAAGACAACACCGGAGCCGGCTCATTGCAGGGTGTGACCAACGCCAACTGGCTGCTGGAAAGGGATGGCGGACGCTTCGGTCCGGTGACCTGGGGCAGTATTGAAAGCCACACCACCGACATGGCGCCGGGCTACCTGCGCCGCAACGGCGTGCCTTACGGTGCAGGCGCGGAACTGACTGAATACTGGGAGCTGCTGGTGGGTGGCGACGGTACCGAGTACCTGACAGTGATTTCCATCCTGCGCGATCCGCAGCACCTGACCCAGTTGTATACGACATCTGCGAACTTCAAGCGCCAGGATGACGCATCCGGCTGGAATCCCCAGGAGTGTATGGCTCAATAATAGGTAGCTACTGCGCTCGGCCATGCTGCGTTAAAAACTTTTTCCGAACCGCTCTCGTACTACTTGTACTGTTCGCGGTCTCGAAAAAAATATTTGCCTTGCCTGGCCATCGCTCGTGACGCTACCTGTAAATTTCATAAAAAAAGGCCGCATTCTGCGGCCTTTTTTGTTCTGCCTGAATCCGATTATTCGAACTCTTCGTTATTGAAACCCCAACCAAAATTGTCTGCGGGACGCAGGATGGACTCCATGCGCATGCGGTAATCGGTTCTTTCCCGGGAGGGCTGGCCGACAATGATGACCTCGTCTCCGGGTTTGAAGGAGGTCCGGGTCAGCCCCTGGCGCATCAGCAGGCTGGCGCCGCCCCATTCGATGCCCCAGCGCTGTTCCACGCCGTTCTCATCCGGCGCCAGCACCATCACGGAGGAGTGCGGGTTGCGGAAATTCATCTGGATGAGCTTGCCACGTATCTCGATGGTGGTATCCATGTCATAGGTGGCCTGGAAGGAATGGTGGGCCAAAGCGGCGGGCACCAGCAGGAGGCCGGCACAGAAGCTGATAAATCGGATGTAGGTCATGCAGACGTCCTCTTACTGCGCATCAAACAGGTGCACGATTATAACTGAAGCCATTCAGGCTGTGCACGCTTTCACAAGCCCCGTTCAGGGGGCATTAACACACTGGCAATAAAAAACCGGCAAAAGCCGGTTTCTTATTTAAATCAAATAGTTATCAGGCCTTAAGTGCCTTGATCGCGGTATTCAGGCGGCTCTTGTGGCGGGCGGCCTTGTTCGCATGGATGTGGCCCTTGTCGGCCATGCTGTCGATTACCGGCACGGCGGCGCTGTAAGCGCTGGTGGCCTTGTCGTAATCCTTGGTTTCAATGGCTGCGTTCACCTTTTTGATGTAGGTGCGCACCATGGAACGGGCACTGGCATTGTGCTTGCGGCGGTTTTCAGCCTGTTTGGCCCGTTTGCGAGCCTGTGCAGAGTTAGCCAAAGGACTCTCCTTCTCGGTGTTGTCTCTGTTTGTCCGGAATTTCAGCCTTCGGGGGCTGAAAAAAGACGCGAATCATGCAGTTTTCGCGGCCTTTTGTCAACTCCGGAGGCCTACTCCGGCCCCCCCGGGGGCTGTGATAACATGCCCTCTTTTTTCACGGGAAGGACAGAGCGTGCAGGCAGCTGAAGACAGGCCGGCGGAAACCACCGGCGTTGCCCGGTCCAGCCTCGTTGTCTCCCTGATGACCTTTCTCTCCCGTATCCTGGGCCTGGTCCGGGAGATCGTGTTTGCCGCCGTTTTCGGTGACGGCGCCGCTGCCGACGCCTTTTTTGTTGCCTTCCGCATCCCCAATTTCCTGCGCCGGCTTTTCGCTGAGGGGGCCTTTTCCCAGGCTTTCGTGCCGGTGCTGTCGGAATACCGCAAGCAGCGCACCTTCGGGGAGGTGAAGAACCTGGTCGACCATGTCGCCGGCAGGCTGTCCCTTATCCTGGTGCTCGTGACAGTGATCGGCGTGATTAGCGCACCTCTGCTGGGTACGCTGTTCGCCTGGGGCTACCGGGATGCCCCGGACAAGTTCGCGCTGCTGGTGGAAATGCTGCGCATCACGTTTCCCTACATCCTGCTGATTTCCCTCACCGGTTTTGCCGGCTCCATCCTGAACACTTATGGCCGCTATGCCGTGCCGGCCATGACGCCGATCTTCCTCAACCTGACTCTGATTGCGTGTGCCCTGCTATTGAGCCCGCTCATGGCCGAGCCCATTGTCGCCCTGGCCTGGGGTGTGCTGATTGCCGGCATCATCCAATTGATGTTCCAGTTGCCTTTCCTGCATCACCTGCGCCTGGTACCCAGGCCGGCACTGAAACCGAAACATGAGGGTGTAGACCAGGTCATCATGCTGATGCTGCCGGTTATGTTCAGCGTCTCAGTGGGGCAGATCAACCTGCTGGTGGATACCATGCTGGCAACGGCGCTGCAGGGGGACGGTGCCGTAAGCTGGCTGTATTATTCCGACCGCCTGATGGAACTCCCCCTGGGCATGTTCGCCATTGCCATCGCCACGGTCATCCTGCCGATCCTGTCCCGCATTCATGCAGCCGCAGATGCGGAGAAATTTCTAACCACCCTGGACTGGAGCCTGCGGGCACTGATGCTGGTCGGCCTGCCCGCCACCCTGGCGCTCATCGTGCTGGCGGATCCGCTGATCATCACGATATACCAGCGCGGCGCCTTTGGCCTGGATTCAGTCCTGCCGACCTCGGCCAGCCTGAAGGCCTATGCTGTCGGCCTGCTCGGGTTCATGAGCATCAAGGTCCTGGCCACCGCTTATTTTTCCCGCAAGGACACCACCACGCCGGTGCGCTATGCCGTCATCGCCATGGTGAGCAACATGGTCCTCAACCTGCTCCTGATTATTCCGCTTGCCCATGCCGGCCTGGCCCTGGCGACGTCATTGTCGGCCTTCATCAACGGCGGCTTGCTGTTGTCAGGATTGCTCAGGCAGGGCGTGTTCAGCTTCCGGGTGCACTGGATCGCCTACCTCCTGCGGGTGGGCATGGCGGCACTGGTGATGGTGCTGGTGCTGAATCTGCTTTACGGGCCAGGGGATTTCGACATGCTTGCAGGCGCCGGCACGGTCGAGCGCGTCTTGTACCTGGCCATGCTGTGCGGCGCCGGTGTCATGGCCTATGGCCTGACCCTGCTCGCACTGGGCGTCAGGCTCGGCGATTTCCGTTACCGGGCCTGAGGTCTGGTTTTGGCATATAATAGCCGGCTTTTCTTCCACCACCTGGAACAATGACTGTTTATTCCGATTTCGCAGCGTTCAGGGCCGACCATGACCGTTGTGTCGCCACCATTGGCAAATATGACGGCCTGCATCTTGGGCACCAGCATGTACTGGACTCCTTGCTCGCCACGGCGAAACGCAAGGGGCTGCCCGCAGTGGTGATCCTGAGCGAGCCGCACCCGGAGGAGTTCTTTGCGGGCGCGCAAGCGGCGCCGCGGCTGACCCAGTTCGATGACAAGGTGGACTTCCTGGTTGGTTACGGCGTCGACGCCATCTTCAGGATGACCTTCGATGCGGCGTTGTGCGACCTCGGCGCTGAAGATTTCATTCGGCAGTACCTGGTTGACGGGCTCGGCGTGTCCACGCTGATCGTTGGCGACGATTTTCGCTTTGGCTACCGGAGGCAGGGGGATTTTGCCCTGTTGCAGGAAAAGGGGCGCGAATTCGGTTTCGAGGTGGAGCGGGAAATATCCTGCGAGGTGGAAGGTGAGCGTGTCAGCAGCACTCTGGTCCGGCAGTACCTGCAGGCGGGTGATTGCGAACGCGTCCGCGAGCTGCTCGGTCGCCATTACAGTATCGGCGGTACCGTGGTTACAGGCAGGAAGCTGGGCCGGGAACTGGGTACGCCCACGGCCAACATCGGTCTGCAGTTCAGCAAGCTGCCCCTGCAAGGCATCTTCAGTGTGCTGGTGCAGTTTGGAGAAAGGGAGCTGCACGGCGTGGCCAGTATCGGTTTCAACCCCACGGTGGAAGACAGCGGCATCCCGAAACTGGAGGTACACCTGTTCGACTTCGATGAGGACATCTACGGTGAACACCTGCTGGTTTCCTTTGTCAAAAAGCTGCGGGATGAACTTGCCTTTCCGGATCTCGACGCCCTCAAGGCGCAGATGTCACTGGATATCGAGCAGGCCCGCACCTCTTTACTGGCCCTGGGCTGAACATGACCGCAAACACAGCGCTTAAGCAAAACAACCTGGTCCTGCTATTCACATTGGCGGGCATGGTTGCCGTCATCGACCGTGTCACCAAGGTAGTGTGCGATGCCAACCTGGTGCTTGGTGCGCCCGTTCCCGTATTTCCCGGTTTCGATCTGTTGCTCGCCTACAACACCGGCGCCGCCTTCAGCTTCCTCGATGATGCCGGTGGCTGGCAGCGCTGGTTCCTGACAGGAATTTCCCTCAGTATCAGCATCTTCATCATCGTATGGCTGACCCGCATTCCCCGTTCACAGAGACTGCTGGGCTTTGCATTGGCACTGATCCTGGGGGGCGCTCTCGGCAATCTCTACGATCGCTTGCTGATCGGGTATGTGATCGATTTCATCAGCGTGTACGCCGGAGAATACCGGTTCGCCACCTTCAATGTCGCCGATTCCGCCGTCAGTGTCGGCGCTGCCCTCATGGTTCTGGACATGTTTCTGGATATGAAGCGTCCGGTTGAATCGGATCCGGTGAGTTGACAGGTCGCCGCCATGGACAAGATCAATGTCAGGGACATCACCGGCCGCGAGGACACCCCGGAACCCGAACACACCGGGTACGATGCCGGGCAGGTGTGCAGTGGGAGACAGGTGACGCTGCATTTCGAGCTCGCCCTGCCCAATGGCGATATCGTGGACAGTAATTTTGACGGCGCAGCCGCCACATTCCGTGTTGGTGACGGTAATCTGCCTGTAGGCTTTGAACAGGTACTGTTCGGTTTGTGTGCCGGCGATGAGCACAGTGCGGAGCTGGAGGAAGAGGATGCCTTCGGGCCGCGCAACCCGGACAACATCCACACATTTCCGCGCTACCGATTTCCGGCCGACTTGGCTATGGAGGAGGGGCTGGTGATAAACTTTGCGGACAGTGCGGGCAACGACCAGGCAGGCGTGATCACCGCGTTCGATGCCGATCGTGTCACTGTCGATTTCAATCATCCGCTGGCGGGCAAGACTATCCGCTTCCGGGTAAAAATTCTTTCCGTTTCCGGATAAGCACGATCATGAACTCCCACAGCAACACCCTGGACATCAAGCTGGCGAACCCCCGAGGATTCTGCGCGGGGGTCGATCGCGCCATAGATATCGTGAACCGGGCGCTGGACCTGTTCGGTCCGCCCATTTACGTGCGCCATGAAGTGGTGCACAACAAAACGGTTGTGGAATCACTCAAACAACGCGGGGCCATCTTTGTGGACGAACTCCACGATGTGCCGGTAACAGATGCCCGGGGCAATGCCTCCATCGTCATTTTCAGCGCCCACGGCGTTTCCCAGCAGGTCAAGCAGGAAGCCGACAGGCTCGGTCTGCGCGTTTTCGATGCTACCTGTCCACTCGTCACCAAGGTGCATCTGGAAGTGATCAAGTACAGCGAGGCCGGTCATGAGTGCATTCTCATCGGCCATGCCCGACACCCGGAAGTGGAAGGCACCATGGGCCAGTACGACACCAGCAGGGGTGGGCGCATATACCTGGTGGAATCGGAAGCCGACGTCAGTGAACTTGAAGTGCAGGATGAAAACAACCTGGCCTTCGTGACGCAGACTACCCTGTCCATGGACGACACCGCGCGCATCATCGATGCCCTGCACGCACGTTTTCCCAATATCACCGGGCCGCGCAAGAAGGATATCTGCTATGCCACTCAGAACCGGCAGGATGCCGTAAAACAGCTCGCGCTGGAAACCGATCTGGTGCTGGTGGTTGGTTCCCCGAATTCCTCGAATTCCAACCGGTTGCGGGAGCTGGCCCAACGCATGGGGAGTGAGGCCTACCTGATCGACCACGCCGGCGAGATTCGCGACAGCTGGTTCGACGGCAAGCAATCGATCGGTGTCACCGCCGGGGCTTCTGCGCCGGAAATCCTGGTAAAGGAGGTGATCGCACGCCTGAGACAGATCGGGGGCGGGGAGCCGGTTGAAATGCAGGGTGTTGAAGAGAACATCGTGTTCTCGATGCCGCGTGAACTGAAGCCCCGGGACCGGGCCTGATAGTGTTCTTCTAGTCGACGCCCAGCTTCTTCAGGCGGTAGCGGAAAGAGCGGAATGACATCCCCAGTTTTTTCGCCGCAGCCGTCTTGTTCCAACGCGTTTCTTCCAGTGCCTGCTCTATAGCCGCCCTCTCGATCTCTTCCAGGTGTCTTTCCAGGGAGAAATCCTCGGCCAGCGTCACCATCGGCTGTGATTCATGCGTTGCAGATGCAGGGGCGCCTGCCTCTATTATATGGTTTTTCAGTGGCGGCAGGTCCTGGACCTGGATGATGTTGTTCTCCGCCATCGCCAGGGCCCGCTGCAGGATGTTTTCCAGTTCCCTGACATTGCCTGGAAAGGAGTAATTCTGAAGCATACCGAGGGCTTCCTCGCTGATGCCCGCCTCCGGCATGCCGTTTTCCCGGGCGATGAGCTCCAGGTAGTGCCGGGCCAGCAGGGGAATGTCATTGCGTCTTTCCCTGAGGCTCGGCACGTGCAGTTCGATGACATTGATGCGGTAGTACAGGTCCTGGCGCAGGTTGCCCTTTTCAACTTCCTCGGCAAGGTTCTTGTGGGTGGCGCTGAGCAGGCGTACATCAACCGGTTCTTCGGTTTGCGATCCGACCGGGCGGACGGACTTTTCCTGGATAGCCCTGAGCAGTTTCACCTGCATGTGCAGGGGCAGGTCGGCAATTTCATCGAGGAACAGGCTGCCGCCGCTGGCGGCCTGGAACAGACCCGCCTTGTCGCTGTGGGCGCCGGTGAAACTGCCTTTCTTGTGGCCGAAAAATTCGCTCTCCATGAGTTCCGAGGGAATGGCGCCGCAGTTGATGGCAATGAATTCGTTTTCCCGCCTGGGTCCCTGGGCGTGGATTGAACGGGCCACCAGCTCCTTGCCACTGCCTGACTCGCCGCTGATGAATACCGGGGCCTGGCTGCGGGCCAGCTTGACGATCTGCTCCTTCAGCCTGGTGATCTGGGCAGAATTGCCCACCAGTTTCAGCGGCATGTCCTCCGGTTCGCCGGGCCTGGCAGGTAGTTCATGCTCGAGCTTCAGCGCCGTTTTCACCATTTCACGCAGTTTGCGGATATCCACGGGCTTGGACACAAAGTCGAAGGCGCCGGATTTCAGGGCGGTGATGGCGGTTTCGGTACTGCCATGGGCGGTGATCACGGCGACAGGAATATTCGGATAGTTGTTCTGGATATCGCGGACGAGATCAATGCCGTTGCCGTCCGGCAGTTTCATGTCGGTCAGGCACAGGTGGAAATCGCTGCCGGCCAGCAGGGAGCGTGCCTGGGCAAGATCACTCGCTGATGCCGTATCGAGGTCCATCCGGCCCAGGGTGATTTCCAGGAGCTCCCGGATATCGGGCTCGTCATCGACTATGAGAACTTTATTACCCATCTGCACTTGCTAGCTGATTTCGCTATTACTGAAATTGATCCGGAATGTGCTATTCTTCTTATAGTTGGGCAAGTAGGTGAGCCCGGCGTAATTAGCATCACATATTTCCTTGCAAATAAACAGACCGAGGCCGGTACCGGTTTGCTCGGTCGTGAAGAAGGGCTCAAAAATCTGCTGCGACAATTCATCCGGAATGCCCTTGCCGTCATCCATGATATGTAGGACGGGTTTGTCATCCTGTTCACTGAGGCTGACTTCGATAAGTACATGGGCCTTGCCGGTGGCCTTTTTGCTGTAGCGCAGACCGTTGTCACAGAGATTGGTCAGTACCTGCTCAAGCTGACCCTGGTTGAACAGGACACGAATATCCCCGGGTTCCACGCGCCACTCGATATCAACTTGTTCCTGGTGCGAGTTGCAGAACTTGGTCACGAACTGATCCATCCAAGCCTGCAGTGCGATGCTTTCCATGTCATCTGCTCTGTTCCGCGACAGGTCCAGGACGCTTTCAATAATGCGATTCACGCGGCTTGAATGGGAGGCGATGATTTCAAGCAGGCGCTGGTCGCTGGAATCGATCTTGTCGGATTCATTGAGCAGCTGGCTGGCGTGCGAGATGGCGCCCAGCGGATTTCTCACCTCGTGAGCGATGCTCGCAGTCAAACGGCCGAGTGACATCAGTTTCAGTTGCTGGGCGCGACTGGTCAACAGGGAAAAGTCTTCCAGGAATATGAGGATGTTGGCTTCGGGATCTGAGCCGGGATTGAGATAGGTGAAACTGGCCTGCAGGTCGCGCGTGGCATCTTTCAGGCGGAATGGCTGGGCCTTGGCAGAATTGTCCGCCAGCCAGACGCGCAGCTGCCCCGCGAGAACCGCAGGCAGCTCCTGGTCATTCCTGTCATTCTCCGGAAAATGCAGGAAGCGCCTGGCGGCATCATTGATGTTGAGTATGTGCCCGTCCTGGTTCACCACAAGTATGCCATTGTGCATCCGGCGAATGATCTGGTCGTTCATTTCCTGCAGGGACAGGATGTTCTCCGCCTGCTGACGGGTCAGCAGTTCGTTTTGCCGGATCTTGCCGCCGAGGTATTGCAGGATGCCGGTCACGGCAAACAGTGTGAATCCAAGCAGGCCAGCCTGGACGAAATATACGATGCCTTCGTCGATGACGAGGTAGAGATAGACCTCGCTGTAGATGACCAGGATGGAGCCGACCGCAGCAAAGAACACGCTCAGCCGCGTCCTGAACAGGAGACTGCCGGAAGCCACCGGCACTATGAGCAGGTTGGCCATGCCGCTGCTTACACCGCCGCAGGTGTAACTGATCAGGACGAGGAAAATGATGTCGATCAGGATGACCGTGATGAACTGCGATGTTTCCAGTGTGTGGTTGCGGGGAAGCAAAGCGCGCAGTAATACCAGCACGTTGAAACCGGTGTAGACATAGATGGTCTGCTGGAACAGCTCCGGATCGATGGTGCCGAGCGAGGAAAGAGAGCGAAAATAGATGCCGATGACCAGCACCAGTGAAAGCACCACCCGGTAGACATTGTAGACATCGAAAACCTTCAGGTTTTGCTGGTGTGCGATGTCATCGACACCGTAGCCGATGCCTGGGTTGATGCTGCTGATGAGTCGGGCCATGTTATGCAGTGGTTAGCTGTGCCAGGAGCGGGCGCGGCTAATGCTTTTCCGCGATGAATTTCGCCCTGTGGCTTTCGCTGCAAAACCACTGGTCATCATGGGCGATTGCAGTGTTTTCCGGCACATGAACTTTGCAGTACCTGCACGCCACCATGTTGCCGTTCGGCAGTTTCTTTTTCTCCCCCGGGCGTTGCTTGCTGCCCAGATTGGCCCGGTAATTCCTGATCAGGCGCCAGAACATCCAGATCACGAGGGCAAAAATAATGAGTCTGATCAAGCCCATAAAAAAACTTTATAATAGCGGTGAAGAGGCAGACAATACCTCACCTCTATGACAATATCCATAGAAGAAGGGCCGGCATAAAGAGTGCACGATACTGTAATTTTGACAGTGTTTTCGCACCAGAGCCGGTCTTCGAATCCGACAGCAGTATCACAGGAATCCAGTTTGTCCGTTCCCGGTTTATCCCAACAACAAGGCTCCCTGGACATCGTCATGGCCCAGGTCAATCCGCTGGTGGGCGATATCCCGGGCAATACCGACATGGTTATCGAGACGGTCGGGAAAATCCTCGCCAAACAGGCGCCGGACATGATCGTGTTTCCGGAACTGGTACTGACCGCTTATCCCCCTGAAGACCTGCTGCTGCGCGCCAGTCTCGACATACGCATTCACAATGCCATGGCGCGCATTCTGGCCTGCAATTTCGCTACCCACCTGGTGATCGGTTACCCGGGCCGCGAGGATGGACGACTGTACAATATGCTGGCGGTCATACACCGTGGAGAATTGATCGCTACTTACAGGAAGCAGTGCCTGCCCAACTACCAGGTGTTCGATGAAAAGCGCTACTTCCACGCCGGCAGTGAACCATGCGTGATCAATATCAGGGGCATGGATGTCGGCTTCACTGTGTGTGAGGACCTGTGGGAACCGGGTCCCATGGCCCAGGCTGCCGCTGCCGGCGCACGTATCATGATCAATATCAACGGCTCGCCGTTCCATGTCGACAAACTGGCCGACCGCCGCGCCGTCATGGCGCAGCGCCAGCGCGAAGCCGCCATTCCGATCATCTACGTCAACCAGGTCGGCGGCCAGGATGAACTGGTCTTCGACGGTTGCTCCATGGCACTGGACGGTGACGGCACACTGAAAGCCCTGGCCCCGGCCTGTGAAGAGGCGCTCACACACGTGCGGGCCGTCCTTGAGGATGACAAGGTCACGCTGGAACCGGGTGAAACGGCTACGATAGAAGAGGGCGCCGGGCTCGTGTACAAGGTGCTTGTCCAGGGATTGCATGATTACGTCATGAAGAACGGGTTCAGGGGAGTGGTGCTGGGCCTGTCCGGGGGTATCGATTCGGCGCTGACCCTGGCCATCGCCGTGGACGCCCTTGGCAGCGACCGGGTGCATGCCGTGATGATGCCGTTCCGGTATACGGCGCAGATGAGCCTGGACGATGCCGAACTGGAAGCGAAGAATTTCGGGGTCACGTACAAGGTGATACCCATCGAGCCCGTGTACGAGAGTTTCATGGCCAGCCTGGCTCCCGAATTCGAGGGCACGACCGTCGATCTCACCGAGCAGAACCTGCAGGCCCGCTGCCGCGGTGTCATGCTGATGGCGATCTCCAACAAGAAGGGATTCCTGGTGCTTACCACCGGGAACAAGAGTGAGATGGCCGTGGGTTATTCGACCCTGTACGGAGACATGGCCGGTGGTTTCGACGTGCTCAAGGATGTGCCGAAAATGCTGGTATACGCGTTATCCCGTTACCGCAATACCGTGCCGGGTAATGCCGTTGCCGAGATGATCCCGTCGCGAATCATCGAGCGCCCGCCATCGGCGGAGCTGGCGCCGGGACAGGTCGACGAGGACAACCTGCCGCCCTACGACATCCTCGACAGGATCCTGGAGCTGTATATAGAACAGGACCAGAGCGCCCACGCCATCATAGAAAGGGGTTTTGAACACGATACGGTTATGCGAGTATTGCGACTGGTCGACCTGAACGAATACAAGCGCCGCCAGGCGCCGGTCGGAGTCAGAATCAGCAAGCGCGGGTTTGGCCGTGACCGCCGTTACCCGATAACCTCGGGCTGGAAACTGGGCGAATAACAAGAACGAAGGCGCCGCAGGCGGAACGATGCAAGCGTCGTTCCACGGGACAGAATTTGGTCACAATGTAGTTTGCAGTTCCGCCAGGCTGGTTGCTGTCATTGACGTCGAGGTCTCAGGTAATTTAAATATTCTGTCCCTGTCCCGCAGCCGACACCTAACAAGAAAGGATCAATAAAATGCCCGGCAACACTGACAATCTCTACTGGAAAGAAAATATCCGGATACTCACCATCCTGCTGAGCATATGGTTCGTCGTGTCATTTCTCATGTCGGTGATCTTTGTCGACCAGCTGGACGCCATACGGATCGGTGGTTTCAAGTTCGGCTTCTGGATGGCCCAGCAGGGCTCCATCTATATCTATGTCATCCTGATATTCATCTACCTGAAAATGATGGACAAACTCGATCGCAAGTACCATCACGAGGAAAAGGACATCCTGGCGGAAGAGGAAGCGGCTGGGGAATGAAGGCCGGCTGCGTCGATATCAACTTATAACAACTTATAACAACTAGAAGCAGCAAAAAGCCATGAGTTTACAGACCTGGACCTACCTCACCGTCGGCCTGACCTTCATCCTGTACATAGGTATTGCGGTCTGGTCGCGTGCTTCCTCGACCAAGGAATTCTATATCGCGGGCGCCCATGTGCCGCCCCTGGCCAACGGCCTGGCCACCGCTGCGGACTGGATGTCGGCGGCCTCGTTCATTTCCATGGCCGGCATTGTGTCCTACATGGGGCGGGACGGCTCGGTTTACCTGATGGGCTGGACCGGCGGTTATGTCCTGCTCGCGCTATTGATCGCACCGTACCTGCGGGATTTCGGCAAATTCACCGTACCTGACTTCATCGGTGACCGCTATTACAGTCAGCTGGCGCGCATGGTGGCGGTGGTGTGTGCCATCTTCGTGTCCTTCACGTACGTGGCAGGCCAGATGCGCGGCGTCGGCGTGGTCTTCTCCCGCTTCCTGGAAGTGGATATCAACCTGGGCGTCCTGATCGGTATGGGCATCGTGTTTTTCTACGCCGTGCTCGGGGGCATGAAGGGCATTACCTATACGCAAGTGGCGCAATATTGCGTGCTGATCTTTGCCTATATGGTGCCGGCCGTTTTCATCTCCATCCTGATGACGGGGCATGTCATTCCACAACTGGGGTTTGGCAGCGAGCTGAATGAATCCTTTGGCGGCGGCTACCTGCTTGACCGGCTCGACGGCCTGCACGAGGAGCTCGGCTTTGCCGCTTATACCTCAGGGGTGCGCTCCCACCTTGATGTCCTGTTCATCACCGGGGCGCTTATCATGGGCACCGCCGGCCTGCCGCATGTCATCATCCGTTTCTTCACAGTGCCAAGCGTCAGGGCGGCACGAAAATCCGCCGGTTACGCGCTGCTGTTCATCGCCATCCTGTACACCACCGCGCCTGCGATCGCCGCCTTCGCCCGCACCAACCTGATCAACACGGTGAGCAATGCCGAATATGTCTCCATGCCGTCATGGTTCCGCACATGGGAAAACACCAACCTGATCAGCTTCGAGGACAAGAACGGCGACGGCAGGATCCAGTACGTCGCCGACCCGGCAGTAAACGAGCTGACGGTGGATCGCGACATCATCGTGCTGGCGAACCCGGAAATCGCCCAACTGCCCAACTGGGTCATCGCCCTGGTGGCCGCCGGCGGACTGGCCGCGGCACTTTCAACTGCAGCGGGCCTGCTGCTGGTAATCTCGACAGCCATCTCCCACGACCTGCTAAAGCGCAACCTGATGCCGGATATCAGTGAAAAGCAGGAACTGCTGTTTGCCCGTATCGCGATTTTCTTTGCCGTGTGCATTGCCGGTTATTTCGGCATCAATCCGCCCGGTTTCGTCGCCCAGGTAGTGGCCTTTGCCTTTGGACTGGCAGCCTCGTCGTTTTTTCCGGCCATCGTGCTGGGCATATTCTCCACCCGCATGAACAAGGAAGGTGCCGTGTCGGGCATGGTGTGCGGCATTGTATTCACCGCCATCTACATCGTGTATTTCAAGTTCATCAATCCCGCCGCCGACAACGCCGATCACTGGTGGCTCGGCATTTCCCCCGAGGGTATCGGTACCCTGGGCATGTTCCTCAATTTTGCGGTGGCCTTGCTGGTTTGCCGCTTTACCGCGCCACCGCCGCAGGACGTTCAGGCCATGGTGCTGGACATCCGGGTCCCTGGTAAACCTGACTGAAGTCTGAGCATCTAAAGCGTCGATCATTAGCCCGTTCAAGACACCAAGGAACCTGCCCGCCTGTGGCAGGCTTTCAGTCTGTGGTCTTTTCCCGGCTTGTCTTTGTCACCAGGTAAAGCAACAGCTGTATGGCGGCGCCGACGCTGACGGCGATCAGCACTAAAAGCACTACGGGGACTGGGGTGCCGGTATAGAACAGGGCGAGGACTGGGCCAACGAGGGCGCCCGTCGTGAAGCGAAGTGTACGGGTCACGGCGCCGGCGGAGCTGGCCTGGTTGGGAAACTCGATCAAGACCAGGGATTCGGCGTTGACGGAGATGATGCCGAGACTGCCGATGATCATGAAGAAACAGGCCACAGTCAGTGGCAGGTTATGCATGAACAGGGTCACCAGCGTGAGCAGCACGGCGAACACCACGGCGGAGGCTAGCCCTGAATACATCATGCGCCTGGAGCCGTAGCTTGAGACCAGCCTGACGTTGATGTAGTTCGCCAGGATCAGGGAAGCGGCCGTCGTGGTGAACAGCAGGCCGAACACGAACTCCGATACGCCGAACCAGGTAATGTACACGAACGGCGCCGAGGTCAGGTAGGTGAAGAACGCCAGTGACGACATCAGGAAGGTGCCGAGGTAGCGGTAGATGCCGGGCGTGGCCATGATACCCAGGTAACTGTCGATATAGGAAAGGCGTTTCGGGATGCTCGAGTCAGGCAGGGTCTCCGGCAGTTTCAGGTAGACAAGGGCGAGCGCAACGGCGCCGTAAATCGCCAGCACCGCAAAAATGGCGCGCCAGCTGGTGAAAGTCAGCAGCACAGAGCCGAGCAGGGGAGCCACCAGCGGTGCGGTCAGCATGATCATCGTCACCGTGGACATGCCCCTGGCCGTGTCCTTGCCGAAACAGTCCCGGATAATGGCAGGCACGACAACCGTTGCCGCGCTGCCCAGCATGCCCTGGAAGAACCGGCATACCAGGAACACCGATGCCGTCGGACTCAGTGCCATGCAGGCCGATGCCAATGCGTACCCGGAAAGGCCCAAGATGGCCAGGGGACGGCGACCGAACCGGTCCGAGAGGGGGCCGAACAACAGCATGCCTATGCCGAATGCCACCAGATAGACGCTGATGGAATACTGAATGGTACTGATCGGCACATCGAGGGACTCGGCCATGGCCGGAAAGGCCGGCAGGTACATGTCGATTGACAGGGCTGACAGGGCGGACATGGATGCCATCAATGGCAGCGGCAACTTGTCCCTGAGTGGGTGAGGGGTTTCTTCCAAGATAATGACCTGCTACACCAGGTCGAGCCAGCGCTGGCGCAGGGCGCCGCCGATGGAGAGCAGGTCGGTGATGCGGGTGAATTCTGCCTCATCGACGCCTTTCCAGCTGAGATCAGGTTCATTGTCAAAGGCCATGTCGGTGACCACGGTGGTCAACAGCTTGTTCAGGGGCAGGATATCCTTGTGCGCATCCACCAGCGCCTGCACCCGTGTGGCGCCGCGGAATTTCATGGCGGCGATGTCCCCGATATTGGCGATCACCTCCTCGACGCTGGGGTATTTCTGCAGGATACGTGATGCAGTTGTCGCACCCACACCGGGAATACCGGGGATGTTATCGATCTTGTCGCCGGTGAGGGCGAGCATGTCGGCGATCTGTTCCGGGCGCACCCCGAAATGTTTTTCCACGCCGCGGCTGTTGAGGACATTGCCGCGGGCAAAATCCCACCAGGCATCTTCCTCGCCGGTTACGAGCTGAGCGAGATCCTTGTCGGCACTGACGATGGTGACGGCCATGCCCTGCCGGCGCAGGCGTTCGGCAAGCGAGCCGATGATGTCATCCGCCTCAAAGCGTTCGCTGGCGTACTCCGCGATACCCACTGCCCGGCAGAAATCCCGGCAATGAGCGAACTGGACTTTCAGTTCTTCAGGGGCCGGTTCACGGTTGGCCTTGTACTCGGGATAAAGCTCCTTGCGGTAGGAATTCTTTTGCGATGTATCGAAGGCGCAAGCGATGAATTGGGGCTGCTTTTGCCGGATTAGCTGGTACAGGAAATCGGTGAAGCCGAAGACGGCGTTGCTCGGATTGCCGTTGCTGTCGGTAATGGATTCGTCGTAAACGTACCAGGCACGGAAAATATAGATGCTGGAATCGATCAGGTAGGCTCTTGGCAGTGGCATGGCGCAGTGTCTGTCGGGACCCGGCCTACCGGCAAGGCCGCAGTCAGATTGGGTTTTCAGTCATCCATCGAGGATGCGAGCAGGAATGCATCGGCATCGTGGTGAAAGGGGAAACTCTTGCGAAATTCGAGCAACTCGTCCCGGTTGATGGACACGGTATAGCCGCCCATCTGGTCGCCGGCATCCAGCAGGACCTTGCCGGCCGCATCCAGCACCATGCTCGAACCGGAATACTCGATGTCGCTGCCGTCCTTGCCGATCCGGTTCGTACCGGCTACATAGGCCAGGTTTTCGATGGCACGTGCCCTGAGCAGGGTCTGCCAGGCCAGGGTGCGTGGTGCCGGCCAGTTGGCAGGGCAGAGAACAAGATCGTAGTTGAGATCCTCGGTGTTGCGGCACCAGACCGGGAAGCGCAGGTCATAGCAAACCAGCGGCAGGATGCGCCAGTTGCGCCATTTGATCACCACCTGCCTGCGGCCGGGTACGTAACGCTTGTCTTCCCCGTACATGCGGAACAGGTGGCGCTTGTCATAATGCTGGACCTTGCCTTCGGGGGTCACGAAGAGCAGCCGGTTGTAACGGACACCGTTTTCGGTGATGGCGATGGTGCCGCAGATGGCGGCCTGGTAGGACACGGCCATCAGGCGCATCCAGTCCACGGTCGCCCCGGCCATATGTTCAGGGATGGCGTTCTTGTCGCTGTCGAAGCTGCAGGTGAACATTTCGGGCAGCAGGATCAGGTCGGTGCTGTCGATGGTGGTGTCGAGCAGCTGCTCGAGGAGTTCGCGATTGTCAGACGCTTTCTGCCAGGGCAGGTTGGTCTGAATCAGGGAGACCTTCAGTTCACTCATGGGGGTGCCTGGGGCGGTAAATGCAAAAAAGCATAACCGCCCCTGACGCCAAAGTCATCCCCATAATGCGGCGGCGTGATGGTTGATGTGGTCTTCAATAAACGAAGCAATGAAGAAGTAGCTGTGATCATAACCGGCATGGAAACGCAGGGTCAGCGGATGCCCGGCATCATGGCAGGCCTGCTGCAGCATGACAGGTTTCAGCTGTGCGCGCAGGAAATCATCCTGCTGGCCCTGGTCTACCAGGATGTGCAGCTTTTCCTCCGCTTTCGGAATCAGTGCGCAGGCATCGTACTGTTCCCAGGCAGCACGGTCCTGTCCCACATAGTTGCCAAGCGCTTTTTCGCCCCAGGGGCAATTCATGGGGGAGCAGATCGGGGCAAAGGCCGAAACGGCCTTGTAGGACCCGGGATTTTTCAGGGCGATGGTGAGGGCGCCGTGGCCGCCCATGGAGTGGCCCATGATCGAGCAGTTTTCGGTATCCAGGGGCAGGTCGCTGCCGGCCAGCACGGCGGGCAGTTCCCTGGTCACGTAATCGTACATATGGTAGTGCTCTGACCAGGGCGCCTCGGTGGCGTTTACGTAGAAACCGGCACCGAGACCAAAGTCGTAGGCGCCGTCGGGATCGTCGGGAACCCCTTCGCCGCGCGGGCTGGTATCCGGACACACGATGGCGACACCGGCTTCAGCGGCGAATTGCTGGGCACCGGCTTTCTGTACAAAGTTGTCATCGGTACAGGTGAGACCGGACAACCAGTAGATGACCGGCACGTTCACGGACTCGGCCTGCGGCGGCAGGTACACGGAGAAAATCATGTCGCATTTGAGTACGCTGGACGTGTGTTTCAGCTTCAGCTGCTTGCCGCCAAACATGGCATTGGCGCTGACTTGTTCAAGACTCATGGTCAATCCCTCAATAAAACGGGGTCAGAGCCCAATTCTTTTCTTAATGAAAGAAATGGGCTCTGACCCCTATTTTGGTTAATACAGAACGACCGAGCGAATGCTTTCGCCGGCGTGCATCAGGTCGAAGGCCTTGTTGATGTCTTCCAGCGGCATGGTATGGGTGATCAGGTCATCGATATTGATCTTCTTGTCCATGTACCAGTCAACGATCTTGGGAACGTCGGTACGGCCGCGGGCGCCACCAAAGGCAGTGCCTTTCCAGGAGCGACCGGTAACCAGCTGGAAGGGCCGGGTGGAAATTTCCTGTCCCGCACCGGCAACCCCGATGATGTAGGACTCGCCCCAGCCCTTGTGGCAGCACTCCAGTGCCTGGCGCATGACCTTGACGTTGCCGATACATTCGAAGCTGTAATCGACGCCGCCGGTCATCTGCACGATGTGGTCGACGACGTTATCCACGTCATTGGGATTGATGAAGTCGGTCATGCCGAATTTCTTGCCCAGGGCTTCGCGTTTCGGGTTCAGGTCGATGCCGATGATGCGACTGGCACCGGCCAGCTTGCAGCCCTGGATAACGTTCAGGCCTATACCGCCCAGGCCGAATACGGCGACGGTGGAACCGATTTCAACCTTGGCCTGGAATACCACGGCGCCGACACCTGTGGTGACACCGCAACCGATGTAGCAGATCTTGTCAAAGGGTGCATCTTCACGCACCTTGGCCAGGGAGATTTCGGGCAGTACGCTAAAGTTGGAGAACGTGGAGCAGCCCATGTAGTGCAGGATTTTCTTGCCGTCCAGGGAGAAGCGGCTGGTGCCGTCCGGCATCACGCCCTGGCCCTGGGTGGCGCGAACGGCCTGGCACAGGTTGGTTTTCGGATGCAGACAGTAATCACACTGGCGGCATTCAGCGGTATACAGGGGAATGACATGGTCGCCGGGTTTCAGCGACTTGACGCCTTCGCCCACTTCGACCACAACACCGGCGCCCTCATGGCCGAGGATCGCCGGAAAGGCGCCTTCGGGATCGTCACCGCTCAGGGTGAATGCGTCAGTGTGGCAGACACCGGTGGCTTTCAGTTCCACCAGCACTTCGCCTGCTTTTGGACCGTCCAGGTCGACTTCACAGATTTCCAGTGGCTTACCGGCTTCAAAGGCAACAGCGGCTTTTGTTTTCATGGGTTTTGTCCTTGTTTTATTTGTGAGTTCTTGATTGGATTGAACCGGGATATTGCATACGGGTTCTTGGTAAACTGGGACAACAAATATAGCGTCTTGCCTTACTGATGTGTAGCCTCCCGCCACAAATAGTCCGTGCAAAAAGCGAGGAAATTGGGAGAATCCATGACCGAAACTTGTTGTATCGTCATCGGCGCCAGCCATGCTGGAGGCCAGCTTGCTGTGAGCCTGCGCCAGGAGGGGTGGCAGGGGCGCATCCTGATCATTGGTGATGAACCCTACCTGCCCTACAACCGTCCGCCGCTGTCAAAAACATTCCTGTCCGGGGAAAAGCATGTCGAAGACCTGCTGATCCGTCCGGAAGCACAATATGAAAAAGTGAACATCGAGGTCATGCTGGGCCAGCGCGTCGGCCGCCTGCATCGTGAGCACAAGCTTGTGCTGCTGGAGGACGGCACCGATATCGCCTATAGCAAGCTGGCGTTGGCAACCGGTTCGCGGGTGCGCACCCTGGACTTGCCTGGCGCCGACCTGAAGGGTGTGCATTACCTGCGCGATATAGCAGACGTGGAGAGTATTCGCCCTTCGGTCATACCCGGCAAGAAAGCGGTAATCGTGGGTGGCGGTTATATCGGCCTGGAAGCTGCTGCCATGCTGCGCCAGATTGGCATGGATGTCACTGTGCTGGAAGCCGCGGACCGGGTACTCAACCGTGTTACCGCCCCCGAGCTTTCCGCCTTTTATACCCGGGTGCATGGCGAGGAGGGCACAGACATCATCACCGGAGTCGGTGTCAGCGGTTTCAGCGGCAACAAGCGAGTGAGTGAAGTCAGTTGCGCGGACGGCTCAGCATACGACGCGGACCTGGTCATCATCGGCGTGGGCGTTATTCCCAATACCGAATTGGCAAGTGAGGCCGGTCTGGAAGTCGATAACGGTATCCGCGTCGATGGCCGCTGCATGACTTCCGACCCGGATATTGCTGCGGCCGGCGACTGCACCAGCCACTTCAATACGTTCTATCAGCGCCAGTTGCGCCTGGAAAGCGTGCAAAATGCCATGGACCAGGCCCGGGTGGCAGCCTCGGCTTTATGTGACAAGCCAAATCAGTATAATGCGCTGCCATTGTTCTGGTCGGATCAATACGACCTGAAACTGCAGATAGCCGGACTTTCCCAGGATTACGATGAACTGGTGTTGCGGGGTGATCCCGGCACCGGCAGGAAGTTTGCGGCTTTTTACCTGCGCCAGGGCCGCGTCATCGCAGTGGACGCTGTGAACAGCCCCCAGGAATTCATGTTCGGGAAACAACTCATCAGCCGGATGCTCGAAGTGGACAGGGCGGATCTCGCCAGTCCGGACATCCCGATGCGTTCGCTGCTGTCCCGGGAGTGATGCAACCTGGCGTGATGCAATCATGATATCCAGAGAGAGAAATACCCAATGCCAGTAATTACCTATATCAGCTTTAACGGTGCCATCAACGACGTGGAAGTCCAAAGCGGTTCGTCCGTTATGCAGGGCGCCGTGGACAACATGATCGACGGCATAGTCGCTGAATGCGGCGGCTCTTGCAGCTGCGCCACTTGCCACTGTTACGTGGATGAAGCCTGGGTGCAGAAGATCCCACCCGCCAGTGAAATGGAAAAAGACATGCTCGAATGCGTGCTGGAGCCTGAACCCAACAGCCGCCTGAGCTGCCAGATCAAGGTGACTGACGAGCTGGAGGGCCTGGTGGTCAGGCTGCCGGAATCGCAATTCTGATTTTTTTTGCCGGGGACAGAACTTTTCTGTTTTTTGTCATTCTAAAGGGGTGTGTAAAGACAAAAATCCCCTTTTTTGGTTTTTTACCACTCCTCTTGAGAAACACCCTTGAAGCCCGTTTTTAACGGGCTTTTTTTTGCCTGTGATGATGGCATTTTGGTGCCAGGGGCCGCGTATTCCGCGGGTTTGCCGCTTTGCTGAATACCGGGGATTTTCCCCAGTAAAATGTGCGAAACTTCATGAACCGGTGGCGTTGTGCTCCGGGTTTTATAATAAATTGTGATTTTATTAACAAATCCATGATGCGTGCGTGCCTATAATTCCAACACGTCCATGGATGGAGTGACAAAAATCAGGGAACTGTTTCAGCTTCAGCGTAGCCAGGACACACAGCTGTTATGAACAACGTCTTTCTCGGTAAAAACGCCAACGGCAAGATAATCGCCCTGGGGGATGTGCGCCATCCTGAGGTGGATTCCAGGGCACTGCAGGAAATCATCGATATCCTCAAACACCCCTTTCAATCTTCCTGCAGCTACTGCAATGGCCTGGGCTTCGTCAGGGGCGGAGAAAATTGCATGACCTGCAAGGGTACCGGCAAGATCATCGAAAAGAAGTTCAATTAAGCCAACCTGGCTGAGGCAGTCTTCAGGTTGTTCCAGCCAGCCCTGCCGGGGTATCTATATCCCGGAGTATTCCAGGATCCCCCGTTTCTATTTCCACGCAGACACTGGCGTAGCTGTCCAGCAGTGACCTGGCACCCCTGTCGCCGGTGAGCCTGCCTATTTCGGCAAAATAAGCCTGGCGGAATCCAACCGGATTGCCGCGTTTTCCCTGGCAGGTCGGGATCACGATGTCGTGATCGCCGAGTGCAGACTGCAGGGTCGTGAACGTTTGCTGCGCGATGTAAGGCATATCCGCCAGTGCAATGAGTGTGCCGGCCCAGTCCCGCGCCAGGTTAATGCCGCTGGCCAGGCTGTTGGCCATGCCTGCCTCGGGATTGTTCGCTATACAGATCCGCCATTCCCCGGCAAAAACATCAGCCAGTGCTTCATCACCGGGCCTCAGGACCAGGATGCGTCGAGTGAATGCCCTGGGTACCGAGTCCAATGTGGCTTCGAGCAGTGTCTGCCCGTTCCCGAGCCTGGCCTGGCGTTTGTCAGCGCCGAAGCGCCGGGCGGCACCGGCTGCCAGGACGATGATGCCGATATCGGCGGGTATTGCGGGATTGGTCATTGCTTGCGGACTTTGGCGCGCAGGCTGGTCAGTTCCGCCAGGATGGCGATGGCGATCTCCGGCGGTGTCTTGCTGCCGATTTCGAGACCGACCGGTGCATGCAAACGGTCAATCTGTTGCTGGGTAATGTCCAGTTGCAGCAGCCGTTTGCGGCGTGCCGCTGACGTGCGTGCTGAGCCCATGGCGCCGATATAGAAGGCGCCTGATTCCTGCAGGGCTTCCATCAGGGCCATGTCATCGATGCGCGGGTCGTGG
>Ga0181587_10000381_pt1 | contig 36575 bp, 37 predicted proteins | sample 071ome_27_FD_132463 | JGI IMG/M metagenome (GOLD analysis project Ga0181587, IMG submission 132463) | Coastal salt marsh microbial communities from the Groves Creek Marsh, Skidaway Island, Georgia - 071409AT metaG (megahit assembly) | ecosystem: Environmental > Aquatic > Marine > Intertidal... | reverse complement strand
CTGAATGTCCCGACGATGGCCTGTCTCATCAGTGACTTCCCCAAGCAAAATGGCGCGCCCATCACCGAGTTGCGGCGCCCAGCCGCCGAACTGAAAGCCGGCGTAGGCCATTGCCAGCGGCTCGGCATCTGCGGGCAGCTTGTTGCCGCAAAGAATCTCGATGCCTTCGGGCGAACGCAACATCGCCGGATCAAGGCCCAACTGCCGAGCGAGCGCATCGTTGACCTGAACGAGTTTCGGATCCGCTACCGGCGTCGGTGACAGGCGGGCGAAAAAATGCTCCGGCAACCTTGCGTAGGAGTTATCAAATCCAAAAATGGGTGCGTTCAAGGGCGAGGCTCCAAAAAGCGCTTGCGTCAGGCTGCTGCCTGAAATTAAAAAGTCATGACGCCTCGATTCTATCCCTTGCGGATAGGCTCTCAAACCCGACAGGCGTTATAGTTTTGCGCGTAGGCACAGCTCTCTCCATGAGGCTTAACAAAATCTGCATTCCAGTTACCCGGTTTCATGAGTTATGAAGATCACAAAAATAAATACCTATGTTGTTCCCGCCCATGTCTCCGACAGCGACTGGGCCTTCGGTAAGGCTTTTGTGCTGGTCAAAGTGGAAACTGACGAAAGCCTTTCTGGATGGGGCGAGGCCTACGTGCCAAATGATTGCGAACTTGCCGTCGCAGCCCTCGTCGACGCACTGGCAAGATATCTCGAAGGCAATGACGTGCCGCAAATTGCCCAATTTCGTCACAACGCCGTGCACAGCTTTGCCACCCTGCAGACGGGGCTGCATTTTTCATGCGCCGTTGCCGGGATTGAAACCGCGCTGTGGGATCTGCAGGGCAAAGCGCAAGCGCAGCCCGTGTATCAACTCCTGGGCGGCGCCTGCCGGGAAGCGGTTGCCGTCTATGCCAACTGCCATGCCAACAAAGACCTCCCCTTTGAAGATGTTATCGACTATGCAAGAGGCCAGCATGAGGCGGGATTTAATCGGGTGAAGGTCTATCCTTTTTGGAACGACACCGGCATTGACGAGGGACTGACGCACCTCAGACAACTGCGCGAATCACTGCCGGCGGAATGCGATATTCTGGTGGATGCCTGGCGCGCGCTGGATTATGAGTCAGCGAAAACCGTGCTCAACACGCTTGAAGCAATCGGGATCCGCTGGCTGGAGGACCCCGTACCTACCGAGTATTTTCAATCGCTTGCCCGCCTTGCTGAATCTGGTTCTGTCGACATTGTGACGGGTGAGACCCTGAGTGACGAAGCCGGGTTCTCTCAGCTTTTAAACCACCGCGCCGCCGACATACTGAATCCGGATATTGCTTGCGTAGGCTTAAGCGCGATCACCTCGGTAGCAGCATCCGCCCGGGCGGCGTCCTGCAAGGTGGCTATTCACAACTTCAACAGCATGGGGCCAGCGCTTGCCACAAGTCTCAGTGCCGGCGCAGCGATCGAAAACCTGGCCGGCGTTGAGTATTTCTCAAGGTTTAAGGCAGGAACCGAAGCCTTCTGTCGACTGAACTGGCAGCAAACACAAAACGGCTCGTTCACCCTTTCGGAAGAACCGGGGCTTGGTATCAGCGTGGATGAATCCATCCTGGCAGACTTTGATTACCGGCCGGCGGCCAAACGTCCCTGGCCCGGGTAAACCGTCTGGAACCTAGATCACCCGGGGAAACGTTGCGCACTCAAGGGATCCGCCGTCCACCAGGTTGTCGCCACGCTCGTTGGGATTGCACTCCCACTGCTTATCGGCATAACGGGCATCATCGCCAAACCAGTGTGTACAGATAACGCGCCGACGGCGGCGCTTTTGCAGGTTGCCCGGAGCGCTGTGGTGCGTTCGGAAATTTAGGATCGCGCAATCACCGGCGTTCATGGGTGCGCTGGCAATTTCAAAACCTTGCGTTTCTTTATCCCAGTCCGGCGGGCTGGGATTGGTCTGCCCCTGCATGCCTTTCTTGGTGAAGAAATCAATGCCTCTGAAGTCCTGATTCATTTTGTGGGACCCCAACACAAAACGCAGGGCCGTGTCTTCGGGGACATCATCTAACGCCATCCAGACGTTACAGACCTGCGTCCCTGACACTGGCCAGTACGCCTCGTCATAGTGCCACGGGGTTTTCGCACTGGTGCCGGGCTCCTTGACGATCGCCATATCAAAGTACAGCAGCAGGCCGCGGCTTCGCATGACCGTTTTGGCCAGTCTGGCCGCGGGCGATTCAAAGCTGAACTTCGCAAAAGACGGCAGACGCGGCCACAGGAAAGTATCAAAGAAGAAAAGACCCTTTTCCCCGGACTCCACATGATCCTCGCGAAGCGCGCTCCGGCTCGCGGTTCCGATCGCGGCCGCCACAGCACGCCGGCCCTGGGCGACCCATGCCTCGTCAAAAGCGTTCTTGAGACACACCACCCCATCGCGCTCATAGGCTTTGATCGCAGCCGCAGAGGGCAGACCGTCTTTGCCGAGGGAGTATCGCTTAAGCGTTTTCACTTTCTGGCAATCTTCTTGCTGTTTGATCATCGAGCCTATTGCCGACACTTTACAACCGCTAAGGCCTTCAGTCGAGGACGCATGTTCTGTGGAGCTTATCGGTAGCGGGTTTTTCGCCCGGTCGTTTCCCGAAACCAGTGAAGTAGTCGTATGTGCCTTCTTCCAATCCTTTATCGGCCGACCAATAGGTGTAATTCTTGTTCCAGGGGAACTCGGCGGTTGTGCTACCCTCCCATATGCATTGCATCTCATCTAAGGTTGGCAACCTCGCTCCCAGCATCGCACATTGGCGTTCTGACTCTGCATGATCGTCCGGCCCTTGAGGCTGATGAACAATGAGCGGTCCTGAATATTGACAACCGGGAATGCGGTAAAAGAAATCGGGGATGTTGCTGACACATTCGCCATCGATCAGTTCCTCATCTGCAGCGCACTCGTCAGGCAGTGGCCACGGCGCAACGCACGATAACGGGTTATCGTCATCGGGAATCAAATCACCGGAGCATTGACAGGATCCGTCGGGGGCTTCCTGCAGGTCACCCGGACAACCCAAATCCGGCATCGGTTGATTAATTCCGGTATCCGGCACCTTGCAGTAGCCATCGATTGGGATCTCACCTTCTAGACAATTTGGATCCGATCCCTCGCTTGGAACTTCACACACACCATCAATCTCGACTTGCCCTTCAGGACAGTAAGAGCCTCCGCCGCCCGGTACTTCACAGCGCCCATCGACCTCAATCTCGCCGGCCGGACAATCGATCGGGTCCGGGCCTCCCGGGACAACACACGCTCCATCAACAATCACTTGTCCGTCCGGGCAACTAGTCTCACCGCCTCCACTACAGTTACCTAAGGGAGGATGGGAGATCACGGCTTTAAACGCGCCGCTCGATTGATCGGTCTGTCCCAATAAGGCAGCAAGCCCTTCCAGGCTGTAAGTAATCGCCTGCTCAGAATCACACCAGCTAGGCAACCTAATCGCAGCAGAACGACCGCCCACCTCAACGGGAAGGCTCGTTGCGGGATTGGGGATAAGCTGTCCGGTATTAAAGGCAAGCGCCTGGTCTCTTCGACCGCTGTCTGGGGCAACGCAACTTCTCCGCCCGTTTTCTCCAAACAAATCCCACTTGACGATCACCGTCGAGCCGGCAAGTTGTTTGTCATTGGGCGGAATAATGTTTAGGTATTTGCAGATGCCCGCGCTCGGGTCGGGCTGCGGCACTGGGTCCAATCCATCCAGCACGCCATCGTTATCATCATCGGTGTCAATTTGATTCGGTAGCCCGTCTCCATCCACATCGATATCATTCTCGTTGAGAATGCCATCACCGTCGATATCCGCTCCCGGCTCCTGACCCAACAACCCGCCATCAGTCGATGACTTACTGCAGCCCGCGATGAGGAGCAGACTTGATAACAACAAAATCAAGAAAGCTCGAATAATTTGGGCCATACTGCGATCTCTGTTGGACACGCGCATTTCTTTAAGAAGATGGATCCAGTTTAACGAAAAAATATCCGTAATGTAGGAACTCGCCGTACTTTACGCTTGGCTTTGAGGGCTTTGACTATGCATATCGATCATCTTTCTGACTCTGACAAAATGATGTTGGAGTCGCTTTACTGGTGGGATATTCCCACACTCTTCAGGACCCCGCTCGACCGTGATCCTGCCAATGCGGACATTGCGCTGGTGGGCGTCCCCCACTCCACAGGCAACGGCACCACGGAGCGCGATCAGCACCTCGGCCCCCGCGCCCTGCGTCAGGTTTCCGCGATGGCAAAACGCGTCCACGTGGAATTCAACATCGATCCGTGGAACGCCCACCGTATCCATGACCTGGGAGATGTCCCTTTGCCCGAGGCCAACGACAACGAAGCCTGTATTGAGCGCATCACTGATTTTTATCGCGGGATTGATGCCGCAGGCGCACGACCCGTTTCGGTGGGCGGGGATCACTCCGTCACCGGTGGCATCATCCAGGCCATCGCCGGGCCTGATGCAAAACTGACGAATGGAGAGAAAGCCGTCTTTTTACACTTTGACGCCCATACCGATGCCTATGAACAGGTGCCCCATTTTCTGGGTGCCGTGAAATCCGCCGCGCACTGGGCGAGTTACCTTGTGCGCGACGGTCTGATTGATGCCAGTCACAGCGTACAGATCGGCATGCGCGGCAATCCGCGAACCTTGAGCTGGCTGAACCCCAGCAAAGAACTCGGGTACGAACTCATCACCATGAAACGCTATCGTGAGATCGGCCCTGAAGAGACGATGCAGATCATCAATGACCGCATCGGCGATGCACCGCTCTATATCACCTTTGACCTTGACTGCATGGATCCCACCGTGGCGCCTGGTGTGGCCAACATCGAGGCTGGCGTTCAGGGGTTTCAGGTTGACGAGGTCATGCGCCTTTTGCGCTGCGTCCGGGGCAAGAACATCATCGGCGGTGACGTGGTCTGCATGATGCCGACCAAGGACTCACCGAACCAGATTACCGCCCATACGGCGGCATCGGTCATGTTTGAGATGATTTCCCTGATTTCAGACAGTCTTTCTCAGAACCGTTAGGGAGCGTTTAACTGGCAAACACCCTTCCTACCAGCACAGTGTCAATTGTGGGGTAACGATCTTCCCCCGCGATCAGTTCTCTCTCAGTCAGATTTGCCATTCCCCGAGGGGTATGCGATCCTGTTAGCACCACTGGCGCTTGGTTGAAAAGGGCTGATTCGAAACCCGCTTTCAGGGAGGATCGGCCGTGCCGGCATCAAAACATCTCAGTCTTCGTAACCTCCCGGCGGATACTCCCTATTCGCTGCGCAATCTGCGGCTGCCGCAAGTTACTGTCTCTGGCCTGAAGTTGCCTCAGGTAGGCGATGGATTGGTAGGTGTCGATCTCGTGATCGACCGGGGCGAGATCAAGCAGTTTGCGCCAGCGGACCGCGGCGAGACCTTAGCTCTCGATGTCGATCTGGCGCAGGCGATCGTCTGGCCCTGCCCAATTGACTGCCATACACATCTTGATAAAGGTCAGGTCTGGCCACGCAGTCCCAACACGGATGGCACCTTCAATGGCGCCGGCACACAGGCTTCAGCAGAATCCGCGCGTCCGGCATACCTTGAGGATCTATCCCAGCGAGTCAATTTTTCTCTGAGAGCAGCATACGCATACGGCACCCGTGCGGTGCGGTCACACGTCGACGGTAACCGACAAAACTTTGATCGGAGTTTCAATCAGCTGGAGGCGCTTGCAGACAACTGGGCCAGCCGGCTGATGCTTCAGTTGTGCCCTTTTGCAGATATCGCCGACGATCGTGACTGGCTGTCTCATCTCGCTGAGCACGCAGCCCGGCCTTTTTCAGGGGTGTTAAGCAGCTTTGTCTACGATATCCCCAACCTTGATGCACAACTTGATGTGGTAATGGATCTCGCCAATCAGCGGGGTCTAGCGCTCGATTTTCATGCAGATGAAAATCTCAATCCTGAGTCTCACTGTCTTCGTGCCATTGCGCGGGCCGTAAAGCGAAACCGCTTTGAGGGCTCCGTGCTTGTGGGTCATTGCTGTGCGCTTTCTGTCCAGGCGCCGGACGATGTGGCACGGACACTGGACCTCGTTGCCGAGGCGGGTATCGGTATCGTGGCGCTTCCGCTGTGCAACGCTTACCTTATGGACCGGCACAGCGGAAAAACCCCAAGATCTCGCGGCGTGGCACCTGTGCATGAAGCAAGAAGCAGAGGCATCGACATCGCGCTCGCGTCTGATAACACGCGTGACGCCTACTATGCTTACGGCGACCTTGATCTGGCGGAACTCTTTCGGGATGCAATTCGCATGATGCAGTTGGATCATCCTGTTGGTGACTGGCCGGCCAGCGTCACGACAACCGCTGCCAAGTTCATGGGATACGCCGAGTTGGGATCAATCCGGGAAAACGGACCTGCTGATCTTGTGATCTTCGAGTCGCGTAACTGGAGCGAGTTTGTCGCACGCCCGCAGTCAAATCGGACGGTCCTTCGTGCCGGTCGACCTGTCGACACGACGCCGCCCGACTTCTCTGAACTGGACTGTCTTGGGGAATTTTCGATATGACCCGCATAGCAGAACTCGCCCGCAAGATTCCCGATATCGCGATAAACACTGCTGAGAAAGCAGTGCGCACGAAAAGCCGTGATTACTTTTTCTGGTCGCCGATCCTGAAAGCACAACTGGATCATGTCACGGCCGACGCTGTGGTCTCCCCCAAGAACGAATCCGAGGTCATGCGCACATTGGCTGCGTGCTGGGAACTTGATATCCCGGTGACACCTCGCGGAGGAGGCACGGGCAACTATGGCCAGGCGATGCCGCTGGCAGGCGGAGTCGTTCTCGACATGATGAGCCTTAACCACGTCCGATCCATCGATGCCGGCACGGTAGTGGTCGAGCCTGGCGCGCGGCTAAGCGCGATCGAGGACCTCACCCGCCCAAGTCAGGGGCTTGAGCTTCGGATGTACCCCTCAACGATGGAGACCGCCTCGGTCGGCGGATTCATCGCCGGCGGCTCCGGCGGAGTGGGCTCTATCCGCTGGGGCATGCTTCGTGAACCCGGCAATATCCTCAACCTGCGAGTTGTCACCATGGAGGAGGCTCCCCGCTGTGTTGATCTTACTGGTGACGCGATTGACGCAGCGGCTCATGCCTTTGGGGCTAACGGCGTGATTACCGAGGTAACGCTGCCGCTTGCGCCCACCTACGACTGGGTTGAGATGCTGGTCAGCTACCCTTCATGGAGTCAGGCGCTTGAAGCCGGCTGGACGATCACACATCATGAGGGTCTGTGGCTCAAGGAACTGGCGGCAGTTGAGGCGCCCGCGCCGTATCAGTACTTTGCCCGCTACCGAAAATTTCTTGAAAGCGGCGATAACGTGCTTTGTATCTTGGCCGCACCCAATGCCGTTGCGCCCCTATCGGATAAGCTCAAACGACAAGGTGGGCGGATTGCCTATCAATCTGACCAACTAAGCGACACCGATCGCAAAGGCCTGACCCGGCTTCACCACCTCACCTGGAATCACACCACCCTTCAGGCCAGAAGAGTGGACCCCGAGATTACGTATCTTCAGGTCGGCATTCCGGTTGATCGGCCGCTTGAAACACTCGACGCTATCTCCAGGCAGTTTCCCAGCGAACTCATCGGCCACGTCGAGTTCGTCCGAGCTTCGGGACGGGTCTACGCCTCCTCACTGCCGCTGCTTCACTACCAGAATGCTGAGCGCCTGCTTGAGATTTCACTATGGCTCGAAGCCGCGGGCTGTACCTGCTACAACCCTCACTCTTATCGGCTGGAGGAAGGCATGCACAGCGACGTCGATCCCGTCCAACTCCGGATGAAAAAAGACCATGATCCAAAGGGTCTGCTTAACCCGGGCAAGATGATTGCCTGGGAAGATGCAGAATACAGATTTGATCCTGCCGTCCACCGGCCCTTTCCGGGGCTTCAGAAGGCCAAGTCATGAAATCACTGAATCCGCAATCCATTCACCCCCCTTTTGCGAACTACTCCCATGGTGTCGAGGCGCAAGCAGGCCGGATCGTGGTGACGTCGGGACAACTCGGCATCCACGCGGATGGCACTATCCCGCCGGGGGCTGAGGCACAAACAGATCTATGTCTGAAAAATATTGAAGCGATCCTGTCCGAGGCTCACCTCTCCCGGGATGCTATCGTGCGGCTGAATGCCTATGTCGTGGATCGCCAGCATATGGCGGGCTACATGCGTGCACGCGATCGGTTCACTGACTCGCTCGACTGCAAGCCCGCATCCACACTGATGATCGTCAGCGGCTTTACCCGGCCGGAATTTCTGGTAGAAGTCGAAGCCATTGCCATAGAGAGGAACTGACATGCTCCCGTCCCACTTTTGGTATGAAATGCCCACCACCCATTTCGCCGGTGATACCAGCGAATGGATCGCCATTCTGCCGATTGCGGCGGTGGAACAGCATGGGCCTCATCTCCCGGTAGGCGTCGACGCAATTATTGCAGAGGAGATGGTGGCACGATGCGCCAAAGCCTTGCCTGAATCGAGTCCCGCCGTGTTTTTGCCGGTTCAAGCTATCGGCAAATCGAATGAGCATGTCAATTTCCCAGGCACCCTGACCATAGGATGGCAAAGCGCGATCGAAAGCTGGATTGAGATCGGGCAGAGCGTTTGCCGGACAGGAATCCGTAAATTCGTGATCGTCAACAGTCACGGCGGAAACTCTGCACTGATGACGGTTGTCGCCCGCGAGCTGCGGGAAAAACACCACATGCTCGCGATCACAACAAGCTGGTCGAGTGTCGGAGACTGGCAAACCCTTTATGACTACGATCCGCCCATTACAGATATTCATGGCGGACTCAGCGAAACGTCGGTCATGCTGGCGCTTCGACCTGATCTGGTAGACATGACCAAAGCGGCTGACTTCCCCAGCCGTCAATCAGATTTCAAGGCAATCAACAAACATCTGGGACTGCATTCCTCCAACGCAAACGTCGCGTGGCTCTCTAAGGATCTCAATACTGAAGGAGTCGTCGGCGATGCCAGTGCCGCCAGCGCAGAACTGGGTGCCCGCGATGTCGAGTCGATGCTACAGGGCTTTTGCGCATTAATGGAAGAGATACAAAACACTGACCCTCCGGCCCAGCCATCATGACCCTGGAAACCGCGATACTGCTCGTGCAGACGCTGGTGACGGCGTCAATCGCGGGCTGGCTTTTTCTGGGTGTAATGGATAACTACCTCACCCCTTCGCTGAACGGCGGCTTTGCCCGCTCGGTACTGACCTTTGAAAGATTAAAGGAGATGTACCCCGACGACTTCGCCAGAGTACAGTACCGCGAGATAAAAAGCCCTGCTCTACATAAAACGGTCTTTGCCGTTATAGTTGTCAGCGAGACGCTCGTCTGTCTCGTCCTTTTTGTCGGTGTCTATATGATGAGTCGGGCTCTACTGGGCCTGGAGGATCCGGAAGCGGCCCGGGTCGTTGCGCTCTTGGGCGTCCTGGGATTCACCCTGATCTGGAGCGCCTTTTTGGTATTTGGCAACTGGTTTCTTCTATGGATGTGTCATGAGTGGGCACAGAGCAACCACTTCCAATTGCTGCTTTGGGGTATCGGCACGATGCTGCTCCTGATTCTGGGCAGTTGAAAGCCCATCAACACGACTGAGATTTTCCACACGAATCAGATCAGCATCGGCACCGATGTTCGCCGCCGGGTGCTCGATATCAGTCGCCTTGCCAGGCTACGCAGCACGACCCCAGAAGAGTTTGCGCACCTGTTCACTGTTCACGAGATCCGGCTTTTCGGCATAGCAAAGTACCGGGACCAGCCGAGGCGTCGCCCCACTCACACGGGTAACGCGATGGATTGTCTGGCGGCCCCCAAATATCAAAAGCGTCCCGGGTGTAAACGGCAGCTGCATGACACCCTCACGCTTGCCTTCCAGAACGCCTCCGACGATTTCCTTCTCATTGTCCAAACCCCGAATACCCGGCACATACTCAAAGAACCCGCCCTCGCTTGGCTGCTGCAGCATAAGCGTGATCGTGAACTCCGATTCGTCAAAATGCCAGCCGTGCTGACCGCCGTCAACGAAGACATTGATCGAACAGGCTCCAAGGGGATCTGCAAATCGAAAGAACGGTTTCTTGCCCAACACTGAGCCAATGAACTTCATCAAGGGATCCCACAGGTACAGCTGTTTCAGCAGTCCGTCCGCGGGAAGATGGTCGTAAGCGACTGAGCCGACGAAGGTGGCCTCCTGTCGCTGCGTGACGTCCTGTGCGGGGAGATCGGGGTCGGCGTCTGTCAGATAGGCGTTATGCGTGCTGTCACAAAAGTAGGCGTCCTCGAGAACCCCATTGGCTTCGTCCGCCAATGCGGTCAACGCGTCTGGCAGGATAAATCCCGGCAGTACGCAAAGCCCGCCTGTCTCGAATTCGTTACGGCAGGCCGAGAGCAGAGCAACTCCGGCCTCAGACTCCGGTGCATCAATCGGATAACGTGTCCGGTTAACCATCGACTCCGCTGTGGGGAATGCAGCACTCATGTCTTTCTTTCCTTATTCAATGCTTTTGTCTCTTGCGCGCTATTTGAATCTGATCTGGTCACGATGAGATTCGCGATACGGTTCAGGCGAATCACAGCGAAAAGTCATTTCGAATTCGTATCTGAGTAGTGTAGGATGCCGGCTACTTTCGAGCAACTTTTTGGGCGGCCAGGCGTAACTGGAACACGACGCCCCCGCAAACCGGTTGGAGGAAATAACGATGGTCGATGACGGTTTTCGTCTGAATCAGCCTTTTGTTGGGATCGCAACATTTCTGCGCTCGCCGATCTGCGACAACCTGGACACCCTGGACACCGGTATTGCAGTCATGGGGGTCCCCACCGACGAGGGTTCCCCCTTCATGGCCGGCTCACGGATGGGGCCGCGGGCCCTGCGCGAACATTCGCTTCGCTTCGGTCAGGGCGGGAAAGGCTACTACGACCCTGAACACCGAAAGCAATATCTCGAAACCGAGATGTCCCAGAAGATGATCACGGACCTGGGCGATGTTGATATCTGGCCCGCCGACATCAAACAGACTTTTGATAACACCACCGAAATGACACGCAAGGCTCGGGAGGGATGTGACCTGCTCGTCGTGATGGGTGGAGACCATGCGATCACTTATCCCGTTGTGCGGGCGATAGAAGAAGATATCTATGTGATTCATTTTGATGCCCACGCAGATTACGCGCCGTTCATACATGATCTTCAGTTCACTAACGGCCACGCCTTTCGGCACATCGCGCCAATGCCCAATGTGAAAAACCTGATCCAGGCCGGCATCCGCAGCCTGCGTCATTCCGAGGAGATGATCGAGGACTCGATTGTGCAGGGCAATGACGTTGTCACCATGGCCCAGTTCTATGAGATGGGTCCAGAAGGCCTGGCCGCGCTGGTGCCCGAAGGCGCGAAGACCTATGTCAGCATCGACGTCGACGTGCTGGATATCTCACTGGTACCGGGCTGTGTCTCTGCTGAACCTAACGGGATGAAGTATTCAGAACTTCGCGATACGCTTGATGCGATCGCCCGGCGCACGGAAATCATTGCGTTTGACTTTGTTGAAGTGAATCCCCAACTTGATGTCGGTACCGGAGTCACGGCATACCTTGGGGCCCACGTCATGGTCGAGTTTCTTGGCCGCATCTGTGAACAGCCCTGGTGGGTCGAAAAACGGAACAAACGTCTGAATCGATGAGTCAGCGGGTACTCATCACCGCCGGCGGCGGCGGGATCGGCCGGGTGATGGCGCAGTCCTTTGATGCAGAAGGCGCCAAGGTCTGGGTTGTTGATAACAACGCCGACGCGCTGGCGCAGTGCCCTGATCACTGGCGCAAAAGCTGCTTGGATGTCACCGATGAGTCCTCAGTAAGCAGTCTATTTGAGGAACTCGTTACCGAATGGGGTTCGGTCGACACGCTTTGCTCCAATGCCGGTATCGCAGGACCCGGCAATCCCATCGAAGACGTTGCCCTTGCTGACTGGCGGGCGTGCGTCTCCGTTAGTCTGGAAGGCGCTTTTCTTTTTGCAAAATATGCCGCGCCGCTGATGAAGGCGCAGCGTTCCGGCGCCATCATCGTGACATCCTCGACTGCCGGTATTTTCGGTTTTGCGAATCGCTCACCCTACGTTGCGGCAAAATGGGGAGTCATCGGTCTCACCAAAACCCTGGCTATCGAACTTGGTCCCTTCAACATTCGGGCCAACGCGATCTGCCCTGGTCCGGTCGAAGGAGAACGCATGACCTTTGTGGCGCAAAGAGAAAGCGAGCACAAAGGCAAGACCACTGAAGAGATCCTTGAGGAATACGCCAGTGGTGCGTCAATGAGAAAACTGATCAGCCCACAGGACGTTGCTGATATGGCCGTCTTTTTGGCCAGTGACAAGGCGTCACTGGTCAGTGGTCAGGTCATCGCAGTAGACGGGCACACCGAAAATCCAGAGCCGCGCTCCTAGGAACACAGCCGCCGAGTCGGCTCAGTAGGCTCTCACTTTCGACGCCCCTGCGTAGAGAATCTCCGCCCAGTTGGCGTTGGCTTGTGCACGGGCAGCCAGGCCTGACTCATCCCGATCGGCATCAGGACGCGGCAGAACGGAGAAGTCTCCGCCGTCCTCGCAGCCCTGCACAACCTGAACCAGATGCTCTCCGATCGTCTGGCGGGAATCCGGACCCATGTAGGCCTGAAGCGCGATACCCATTCGTCGCTCGTCGCCCTGATTCGGCATCGATCCATGAACCGTGCGGGCATGGTGAATGGACATCTGTCCGGGCCGAAGGATGAGATCTACCGCCTCGGCTTCGTTCACGTCAGTAACGGTCTGCCCGCGTGTCAGGATATTGTCCTCTCCAAAGGTATCATCATGCGTGCGGATACCGTCTTTATGGCTGCCGGGAATCGCTTTGATACAACCCAACTCCGGGTTACTCGGCGTCAATGCCAGCCAGGGCGTAATAAAGGTATGAGGTTCAATACCCATATAGGTCGCATCCTGATGCCAGCTCACAAAACCTGCGCTTTTCGGTTCCTTGAAAAACAACACGGTGCCATACAGCACGATGTCCTCACCTATCAGATCGGACACCGCTCCAACAATCACCGGGTGATGCGCGACCTCATCAATGCAGGTGTAGGCAAGATGTGCATTGTTGCGATTGGTCGGTCCAAGTTCTTCCGGGTGCGCCGCTTCTGCAGCCTCCACCCGAAGCTTTAGCGCATGGGCTTCCTGTTCCGACATGACATCAATCGGTGCGCAGTAGCCATATTCATGGAAATAATCTACCTGGGACTGCGAAAGAACCTTGGGCATTGATAACTCCTAGACCATGACTTTACACACGGCGCCATCCGGCCCCGTTAAGAGGTGAACGATACTGCCCCCATCCTGGTCAACCGGATTCGGGCGCGAAGTAACCTTAACTGATGGCGACATCGGGAAAACTTTCGAGTGCCGGCTTTTTCTGGCAGATTCAGAATCTGATCCAGATTCGCACATTGTAAAAATTAGATGTCTTTTGATTCCATCATCACTTTCCTGCCGACCCGGGACCTCGCACAAACCGCACAGTTTTACGAAGAGGTACTGAAGCTGGAGTTGGCCCTCGACCAGACCCGCTGCCGCATCTATCGGGTTGCAAAGGGCGGTTTTTTGGGTTTTTGCCTCAAAGACGAAGTCACCCCTCAGGAGGGTGTCATACTGACACTCGTCACAGAGGAGGTGGACCACTGGCAGGCCCTCCTGGCAGAGCATGACGTCCCCATCGAGAAAGGGCCTGTCTTCAATCCGGACTTTCAGATCTATCAGATGTTCCTGAGAGATCCCAACGGTTATCTGATAGAGATCCAGCGCTTTGAAGATCCCCGATGGCGTACTCCATCCTGATCAGATTGGGGGTAGGATAAAGAGGGTGTTTTACGACAGATCAACGGGAAACTGCTGTAAGTGACTCATCACTGGTATCGCTGTGAGATAGACCGTGCGCTGCTGAAATCGCTTTCGCGGCGGACAAACTGGCATGGTCTCGTCTACCTGCTGTACTTCGTCTTGCTGCTCGTGATCAGCGGAGCCTGGGCAGTGCAATCTCTGGGGACGCCATGGAGTATCCCGGCATTTCTGATTTATGGTGGCATCTGGGTGTTCGCGACCAGCGTGGTGCATGAAACATCACACGGCACGGCCTTTCGTAGCCGGGCGCTCAATGAGGCCGTGCTTTTTATTTCCGGGTTCATGGTTCAGCAAACCCCCAGCCTGTTGCGCTATGTTCATGCCCGCCATCATTCCCATACCGCACTGGTGGGAGAAGACCCTGAAATCATCCTGACCAACCCGATGACGTGGCGGGATTTCATTATCAAGGAACTGATTGATCTTGGCAGCATCTGGTACTTCGTCAAAGCCACTGCCGCGCTCGCTATCGGCCGTCCGACGCGGGATGCGGCAGACTGTATTCCCGCCCAAGGGATGCTCCGCGCCGTTATCGAGGCACAGGTTTATATGCTGGCTTACCTCGGCATCATCTTGTGGTCCCTGACGACGCAATCGTGGCTTCCGGTCCTGATGCTGATCCTGCCCCGACTCTTTGGCGCACCAACCCATGGGGTCATCCTGGCAACACAGCACTTCGGCATGGCGCAGGACATTCCGGACCATCGTCAGACAACCCGGACAATGCACGTGAACCCGGCGCTGCGCCTGCTTTACTGGAACATGAACTACCACGTCGAGCACCATATCTTCCCGCAGGTACCCTTTCACGCTCTGCCCGCTCTGCACAAGGCCGTTGCCGATCAGTGCCCGCCACCGACCCGGGGGGTGTTTGGCGCCATGGTGGAGATTGCCACCACCATAAACCGTCAGCGTCTGGATCCCGGGTACACCACGCCAAGGCCGTTGCCGCACACCGTTTCGAATTAACCAAATGGCAAGAAACCTTTCCGGCAAAAAAGCTCTGGTGACTGGTGCGGGTGGCGGCATCGGCCAGGCCATCGTCGAGTCGCTTAAGGCGCATGGTGTCACCGTAGCCGGCACAGACCAAAGCGCGTGTCCGAATTCGGATGTCTCAATTGTTGGAAACTTGATGGACGCGGCTTTTTGCGATGGGTTGGCAGGCAATGCCCGCGAACAACTCGGCGGCCTCGACATTGTCATCAACAATGCAGGGATCATCCGACGGGGTCCGGTAACCGACGCGACCGATGACGACTACGCTTCCTCTTTCACCATCAATGTCGAGGCCCCTTTTCGCATTTGCCGTGCAGCCATTCCCCTGCTGGCAGAAGCCGGGGGTGGCGCCATCGTCAACATCGCCTCCTGCTGGGGAGTCCATCCGGGTCCTAATCATCCGATCTATTGCATGTCCAAGGCAGCGGTCGCATCGATGACCCAGTGTCTGGGTCATGATCATGCGCATCAGGGCGTTCGAATCAACGCCGTCTGCCCCAATGAGGTAGATACGTCCATGTTGCGCTCAGGTTTTAGCGCTCGCGGAAAGGATCCGGATACCGCCATCGCGTCACTGAATGCCTCCGTGCCTTTGGGTCATATTGCCGAGCCGCAGGAGATCGCTGATGTGGTGCTTTTTCTTGCATCAGACGAGGCACGCTATATGTGCGGCAGCCTGGTTGAGGTCAACGGCGGCAAAGCCGTCTACTGACGTATGGATAAGGTCGCGCTGATTACCGGAGGTCGAAGCGGGATCGGTCTTGCCTGTGCGCAAAAGCTCTCGCAGTCCGGGTACGAGGTGGTCACAGCGCAACGTACTCCGGCTGACACCTTTCATAGCATTGAAGCAGACTTTTCAGAACCCGATACGCCGAAACGCGTTATCCAACAGGTTATCGATCGGCACGGCCGTCTGGACGCCCTCGTCAACAATGCCGGTATCATGCTGGAGGACACGGTCGAAGGCATGTCCCTGGCGGACTGGAACCGAACACTCAATATCAACCTCACGGCGCCGTTTCTCCTGATCAAATACGCCTTACCTCACCTACAGGGCGACGGCGCTATCGTTAACATCGGCTCGATTGAGGGACTCGGATCTAACCCCCAACACGCCGCCTACTGTGCCTCCAAGGCAGGCCTGCACGCCTTGACGCGGGCCGTGGCGGTTGATGCCGGTCCACAGGGCATTCGCTGCAACGCGATAGCGCCGGGCTGGATTGATACCGAACTCAATGAAGAATTTATCGAATCAATGGCCGACCCAAAGGCTTTCAGGAAACAGATCGGAGGAATTCATCCATTACGCCGAACGGGCAAACCTGAGGAAGTCGCGGCACTGGTTGCCTGGCTGGTGTCTGAAGAAGCGTCGTTCGTCACGGGCCAGATATACACCGTTGACGGCGGCCGTCTCGCCCAGCTGCCGCTGCCGTAGACTTGGGCTCCGTCTGTCGTCCAGTCACGACTGCCGTCGAATGATGAAGCCGATCAACAAGGGATAAAAGTTATGCAATCACATGCTCGAGTCGTTGTCGTCGGAGGCGGCTGTGTCGGCGCCAATATTCTTTACAGTCTCGTCCATCGGGGGTGGACTGATGTTTGCCTTGTTGAGCGAACCGAACTCACCGCCGGCTCTACCTGGCATGCTGCCGGATTGATCCCCGTCTACTCTTTTTCCTATAAATTCGGCCGGTTGATCCAAAAGACCATTGACCTCTACGAGGGCCTTGAAGAGGAGACAGGGCAGAGCATCGGCTGGCACAAATGCGGCCAGTTGCGGATCGCAGAATCTGCGGATCGGATGGATGAATATCTCAACTACGCCTCGATCGCGCAGACCCAGGGCGTGAGAGCAGAAATCCTGACACCCGAGCAGACCGTTGATTTATGGCCCCTGATGCAGCGCAGTCCAAATCTGCTGGGAGCGGTCTACAACCCGGATGACGGGCATATCGCACCAGCAGATGTCACTCAGGCACTCGCCAAGGGCGCAAAACAGCTGGGTGCCAACATCTATCTCCATACGGAAGTCCACTCGATCGACATGCTGCCCTCAGGCGAATGGAAAGTCAGCACCAATCAGGGTGACATCGTCTGCGAGCACGTCGTAACAGCGACGGGCAACTACGTGCAACAGACTGCGAGGATGCTGGGTATGGAACTGCCCTGCTTTCCGATCCTGCATCAATACTGGGTAACCGAGACGGTGCCTCAGGTTCGGGAGCGCAAAGATCAGGGACTGCCGGAAATGCCTGTGTTGCGCAATGAAGCGATCAACGGTTATGTCCGGGAGGAACGGGACGGCCTGATGTTCGGTCCGTACGAGCGCCCGGCAAACCTGGAGCACTTCGCACGTGACGGCGTGCCCGACTGGTTTGGTGCAGACCTTTTGCCTGAAAACATGGAAGCCGTAGAGGACAACTGGGCTGCAGCACTCGACCTCGTACCGATACTGGGCGAAGTCGGCATCCAGGCGAACGTGCGCGGACCCATCTGCACTTCTCCCGACAACCTGCCGTTGTGTGGCCCGGCGTGGGGCAAACGCAATCTCTGGCTTGCTGAGAGTTTCACCGGCGGCCTGCTGATGGGCGGCGGGCTCGGGTCCGAACTGGTCAACTGGATTGTGGATGGTGAGCCACATATCGATCTGGGTGAAGTTGATCCAAGACGGTTTGGTCCGTACGCCAATAAGGTCTATACGGGCAGGAAAAACAAAGAGGCATTCGGCCACAACTTCGGCATCCACTATCCGGGCTACGAGTGGCCCGAAGCCCGCCGCGCCAAGATGATGCCGTGCTACGACAGATTAGACGCCGCCGGAGCCGTCTGGGGCGCGGTCTACGGATGGGAGATCCCCTTGTGGTTTGCGCCGAAAGGCGAAGAGGCCCAGGATATCTGGAGTTACCGCAGTTTTAATTCAATGCCGCATGTCGGCGCCGAATGCCGGGCAGTGCGGGATTCGGTCGGCCTTTTTGAGATGACGCCAATGGCCAAGTTTGAAGCCCACGGGCCCGGCACTGAGGACTGGCTGAACCGTATTCTCGCCAATCGGATGCCGCGAAAAGTCGGAGGCATTGTGCTGGCACATCTGCTTACCCACAAAGGCACCGTCCGCTCCGAATTTACCGTAACCCGCCTAGGCGATGAACACTTCTACCTTGTCGGCACCCCCAGAGGTGAGCGTCATGATTTTGACGTATTGCAAAAATCATTACCCGTAGACGGCAGCGTTCAACTCACCAATGTCACCGCCGAGCGCGGCGGTTTGACGGTTGTTGGACCGAACGCCCGCAGCCTTTTGAGCGACCTCGTCGACGGTGATCTCAGTAACGATGCCTTTCCCTGGATGAGCGCCCAGTCATTAACCGTGGGACTGGCTTCTGATGTGAGGATGATGCGCATCAACTATGAAGGCGAACTCGGCTGGGAGCTCTACCATCCAATCGCCTACAACCTGCATCTTTTTGAAGAGATCTGCCGGGCCGGCGAAGCCCACGGTCTCAAGCATTGCGGATATCGGGCCATTGAATCCCTGCGGCTTGAAAAATCCTACCGCGCGATCTACCGGGACCTTGACCTTGAACACACAGCGCTTGAAGCCGGCCTCGATCGCTTTATCAAATGGGATAAAGACGACTTCCAAGGCCGTGACGCACTGATGCGCCAGCGGGACCGTGGCCTGGAGCAGAAAATGGTGACCCTCAAGGTCGAGACAGTTGATGCCGATGCCTGGATGAACGAAAGTGTCTTCTTCGACGGCAAACTGGTCGGACGGATCACGTCTGGCGCGACCTCGCACCATATCGGCCAGTGTCTCTCGATGGCCTACATCAACATCGACCAGGCGCAGGTTGGCACGGCTCTTGAAGTCCAGGTGCTTGAGCGCCGGGTCCCGGCGACCGTGATTGCTGATTCCCCTTATGATCCAAACAATCAGAAACTGCGCATGTAGGAAGCGCTACAGCGAAAAAGCGCTTTAAAGCAGAAGACGACACAAACGACACAATGGAAGAGGAAATCCACACTCGTAAAGGCGGCCGGGCGGCCCGACGTGCCAAGCGGCTCAACGCGCCCATCATCCATCACCCGCCCCTGACGACAAAGGTACCGTTATACGAGGTCGCAAGCGCAGAAGGCGTCGAGCAGATTCACGAAACCGCGATGCGGATTATCGAGGAAGTCGGTGTTGAGTTCCGTGAGTCACAGGCGATTGAGACCTGGAAAAAGACAGAGGCCGAAGTCGATGGTGCCAGGGTCCGTATCGGTCGTGACGCGCTGCTGGCCCTGGTCGCCAAAGCGCCGTCGGAATATATCCATCATGGTCGGAATGCGGAGCGCACGGTTACCGTCGGCGGAAAATCCATGGTGGTCTCTCCGTCCTACGGCCCTGCCTACATTTATGACCTCGACGGGGTGCGTCGTCCTGCCGGCGTGGAGGATCTCAATAACCTGCAGAAACTGAACCACATGGCGTCCACCGTACACATCGCCGGCGGACCGGTTGTGGAACCGATGGATATTCCTGTGCCCCATCGACACCTGCACATGGCCTACAGCGGCTTCAAGTTCTCCGATAAACCTATCGTCGGCAACGTCACGTCTGCCGAACGGGCTCAGGACACCGTCGACATGTGCAAGATTGTTTTCGGCGAAGACTTTGCCCAGAACCACTGCTGTACCACATCTCTGATCAACGCCAACTCTCCGCTAGTCTGGGATGAGACCATGCTGGGAGCACTGCGCACCTATGCGCAGAACAATCATGCCGTGATGTGTTCCCCTTTTTCTATGGCGGGCGCCTCCAGTCCGGCCAGCAATGTTGGAACCATGGCGCTGGTGACAGCAGAAGCGCTGATGGCGATTGCCTATGCACAACTGGTAAGACCCGGCGCACCGATGCTGTTTGGTGTTCCGGCCATGACGGTGGCACTAAATACCGGCGCGCCGGTGCACGGCAGTCCCGACTCTGCCGTCGTGCAGTTTCTTGCCGGACAGATGGCTCGGCGCTATGAAGTCCCGCACCGCGCGATTGCCAATTGCGCCACCTCCAAATCCGCAGACATGCAGGCCGGCTTTGATTCGATGTGGGGGTTATTCCCTTCCTTTTTAAGCGGTGCCCAGTGGATCACAATGGCGGGCGGCATGATGGAAGGCACGCTGGGAGTCGGATATGCCAAGACCGTCATCGACTTTGAGCAACTGGATGCCTTCTATCATTTCTGTCAGGGGCCCCGCTACGATGACCTCGAAGAGATATTTGAGACCATCAAGGATGTCGGTCCCGGCGGACACTTTCTGGGAACGGCACACACACGCAAATCCAACCTATTTATTTTTCCGTCGCAAAACAACGTCACCTTCGAGCAATGGGAGGCGGAAGGCCGCCGCTCCACCGAAGAGGTGGGTCTTGTCAAAGCCCGTAAATGGCTGTCACGTTACGAGGCACCGCCCATTGATTCGACGCTCGATGCGGCACTTCAGGATTTCCTGGCCCAGCGCGAATCCGAGATTCCAAAGACTCTGGGCTGAACCTCCCTTTCAGTGACAGGCCTTGCCGAGCGCCTTCAGTCGCCAATAGTTGTAAGGCAGAGGCGTCAAAAACCCCGCCACAAGCATGATGGGAACCACCCACCAAGTCAGCACCGCACCGCCCGTTAACACCACATCCACTATGTTCATGGCAGCTTCCATAGCCACCATTGAGATAAGCGACATCCCTACCGCCGTACGAAACGCACTCTTAAGCGGCATCTGCCGCGACAGCACCACGGTCTCAAGCGCAATGGAAGTGAGAATGCCGTTCATGATAGCCAGCAGCATGATGGCAAGTGTTGACCATCCGATGCCGGTCAACTGAAAGAAAAGAATCGTTCCGAAATCCCCGATCGAGCAGCCCGCGAGGCACCATAGTGTGTTCACCGACGCTCGGCGCCAGGTGTGCGGGCATCTCCAATGCATTTCAGACTGGGTATTCATCTACGACTTCTGCGCGGACTCCTGTCTACGCTGTACAAGATGCTCAAGGATGCCGTCCCATAAGTCTGTTCTCGCCTGTCTTACCTGCTGCGCAACCCTTTGCGCCTCCTGCCGTTTTCTATCCGTATCGCAAAGCACTTCCAGCAGCCGGGTAGACATAGGGCCATGGAAATCCTCGTCAAGATGGATATGACGGCCAAGGTAGAAGAAGAAAGTGGGCGCCTGATCGCTATCTATCTGAGCATTGGCGAGGACATTTCGAAACATTTTTGGGATGGGCTGCTCCCGCCCTATTGCAAGCGCGGCCGCCATCTTGTGTGGATTGTCCGGATCAATGAATCCAAACGTCGTTCGGGTAAATTGCTTCGCCGCTTTGGGGGCATCACAAAAAGCAAGCGCCTGCTCAATACCTTCTGAAGCTGCTTTTTCAACAAACGCTTCAATCAGTTTGGTATCGGCGCCCACTTCGCGCATCGCGCGAAGATAGAGCTCGAAGTGACTCAGGAACTCGCCCTCTTGGTTTGTTGAGTCCGATTCTTCTTCCAAAACCAGTTCATTGATGAAACGCCTCAACGCTGGATCACCGACCGGATGCCACGGCACCGAGGGAGGCGCCACAGCCGCCTGCAGCGACTTAATGATCGACATGAAATCCCATACGGCGAAGACGTGATGCTCCATAAAACACTGAAGGTCATCCGGCTCTTTCAGCTCGGAAAAAACCGGGTGGTCATGCAAATAGGTATCTGGTGCAGATTGGGAAGACATGTTCTGGCATCGTCGCGTTAAACCCTTATTATCTTGAGGGAGTCTTACCGCTTTGACACCAAATTCACCTCACACCGGAATGGATCAATCGGTCGGCGTATCTTTGACTGGAGGCGCTCCGCCCAAAAAAACATTCTCAGCAGAATAATCGCAAGGGGCTTCGCGCATTTCCAGATGGAGGCCGGTGCCCTCCCAGGGGTGCTCCCGAGCCAGCGCTTCATCGAACTGAATCCCCAGCCCCGGCTCAGTCGGCGCCTCGACGTAGCCTGACTCCCAGCGGATGGTATTGCCGATCAGCTGCTGGTGAAAACGGCCGCCCGTCTCGATAGTCTCCACCATGAGGACATTGGGAATGTTGGCAGCCAGCTGGATGTTGGCGGCCCACTCGACCGGGCCCGCGTAAAGATGTGGCGCCACCTGGGCATTGAAGGCCTCAGCCATGGCAGCAATTTTCTTCGTTTCAAGAATACCGCCTGACCGTCCAAGTGCCGGTTGCAAAATTGCAACGCCCCCGGTGCGCAGCAGAGCGGAAAATTCAGCCTTTGTCGTCAGACGTTCGCCTGTGGCAATAGGGATTCGGCACTGACTGGCCACATTGGCAAACTCCAGAAAATTATCCGGCGGACAGGGTTCTTCAAACCAGAGCGGATCATACGGTTCCAGGGCTTTTGCAAGCCGTATCGCGCCTGCCGTTGTGAACTGGCCGTGCGTTCCAAATAGGATATCGGCACGCGACCCGACGGTCTGTCGAATACGTTTGCAAAACTCAACGGAGCGGGCGATATCACTCAGTGCCGGTTGATGTCCTCCCCGCAGCGTATAGGGTCCGGCGGGATCAAATTTCATCGCCGTAAACCCCTGATCAAGCATGTGCTGGGCGCTTTCGGCAGCCATCTCGGCATCATTCCAGAAGGCATTGATGTCGTGATGGGCAAGAGGATAAAGATAGCTGTAGGAGCGGATCCGCTCATTCATGAGTCCGCCCAAAAGCGCATACACCGGCCGATCGTGCGCCTTACCCAAGATATCCCAGCAGGCGATCTCAAGGCCGGAGAACGCACCCATCACCGTAAGATCCGGCCGTTGCGTGAAACCCGAGGAGTAAGCCCGACGGAACATCAGTTCAACATTCTCTGGATTCTCGCCCGCCATATGGCGCGAGAACACATCCTCAATCACGGTGCGCATCGCTTCCGGACCCACTGACGCAGAATACACCTCGCCATAACCAACGAGACCGTTGCTGGTCGTTAACTTGACGAAAATGAAGTAGCGCCCGCCCCAACCGGGAGGCGGGTTGCCGACAACGAAAATCTCAAGATCAGTAAGCTTCACCTTGGCCTCGACAGTACGATCTGCACGGGATGCCTATGATAGCCCCGCCGCACTCACTCGGCAGGCACCAGTTTTAATAGTTGCCCCTCGGCCGCATCCGTCAATAAATATAGAGCGCCGTCAGGCCCCTGCCGGACATCCCGTATCCGGCCGAACTCTGCGCTCAGTAAGCGCTCTTCTGCTACGACCCGGCCCTGATCCAGCTCAAGGCGCACCAGTTCCTGAAACTTCAGCGAACCGAGAAACAGACTGCCTCGCCAACCCGGAAAATCTGGGCCCGAATAGAAGGTCATTCCCGAAGGCGCGATCGACGGTACCCAGTAGTGAACGGGCTGCTCCATGCCGTTCTTGTGGGTGCCTTCACCGACTGCTTTGGGCAGAAAATACTCCTTGCCGTAACTGATCACCGGCCATCCGTAGTTGGCACCAGCTATCAGTCGATTAAGCTCATCACCGCCACGGGGTCCGTGTTCATGCATCCAGATAGCGCCTGTTATTGGGTCCTGTGCGAGCCCCTGAGGATTGCGGTTACCGTAGGCATAGAGCTCGGGCTGATCAGTGCTATGTCCGATAAAAGGATTATCCGTTGGGACAGTGCCATCAGCCATGAGACGCACCACAGAGCCGGGGTGTGTGGCGCGGTCCTGCGCCTGGGGTCGGTTACCCCGATCTCCCAGGGTGGCGTAAAGATAGCCATCCGCAAAAAGCAGACGGCAGCCGAAATGTCTGCCGGATTTGTTCTTCGGCAGTGCCCGGAAGATCACCTTAAACTCGTCCAGGCGGTCGTCGCGAAAGATCCCACAGCCAATCTCGGTACCGCGGCCTCCCTCAGCCTCGGCTACGTAGGAGAGACAGAGCCGACCGTTTTGGTCAAAAGCAGGATCCAGAGCGATATCCAAAAGACCGCCCTGATCCCGCTTGGCTGATATTTCGGGCAAGCCCGCAATCGGCTGATCCTGCAGTCGGCCGTTTCTGATCAGACGAAGCGCTCCGGAACGCTCGGTAACAAGAAAATCGCCTTCCGGCAAAAAAGCGATTGACCAGGGATGATCAAGACCGGAGGCTATAACCACAACCTGAAAAGACGCCTTTTCGCTCGTGAATTCACCGAGGCGTTGCGCAAAGGCCGGCAGACAGTAACTAAGACTGATCAGAGCTCCCAGCATCAGGCTCAACAGACGCTTAATTTTCGAGTCGCGGCTTTGGGGAATCGTCATGGCGACAAACAGAGTGACGCAAGCGCCCTGTCATCGTCAAGCCTGCCGTAGGCTTGGCTATAATGCCCGGGCGAAATTTCCAGAACCCCAGGGGGAAGAAAATGATTGAAACCAAAGCGGCGGTCGCTACCCAAGCCGGTCAGCCATTAAGTATTGAGACGGTCAAAGTTGACGGACCGCGTGCTGGAGAAGTGCTGGTGGAAATCAAGGCCACCGGTGTGTGCCATACCGATGCCTTTACGCTGTCGGGTGATGACCCGGAGGGGCTTTTCCCCGCCATCCTCGGACACGAAGGCGCCGGAGTCGTGGTGGAAGTCGGCGAAGGTGTGACTTCCCTGTCACCGGGCGATCATGTCATTCCGCTTTACACACCCGAGTGCCGCACTTGTGACTACTGTACTTCGGGCAAGACCAATCTGTGTCAGGCCATCCGCGAAACCCAGGGACGCGGACTGATGCCGGATGAAAGCAGCCGCTTCTCACTGGGCAGCGACAAACTGTTTCACTACATGGGTACGTCGACCTTCTCAAACTACACCGTTGTGCCGGAAATCGCGCTCGCCAAGATTCGCGAAGACGCGCCCTTCGACAAGGTGTGCTACATCGGCTGTGGCGTCACTACGGGGATCGGCGCCGTAATCAACACGGCAAAAGTCGAACCCGGCGCGAACGTTGTGGTCTTCGGACTCGGCGGGATCGGACTGAACGTGATTCAAGGCGCCCGACTGGTCGGGGCCGACAAGATTGTCGGGGTTGACCTCAACCCGGACCGCGAGGCCCTTGGCAGAAAATTCGGCATGACGCACTTCGTGAATCCGGCCGAGGTTGAAGGGGATCTCGTTCCCCACCTGGTCGAACTCACCGACGGCGGTGCCGATTACAGTTTCGAATGTATTGGCAACGTTGAGGTCATGCGCCAGGCTCTGGAGTGCTGTCATAAGGGCTGGGGCACCAGCATCATTATCGGCGTTGCACCGGCTGGGGCAGAAATCTCGACCCGGCCCTTTCAACTCGTTACCGGACGCAATTGGCGCGGCACCGCTTTTGGCGGAGCCAAAGGCCGAACGGATGTGCCCAAGATTGTTGACTGGTACATGGACGGCAAGATCAACATTGATGATCTCATCACGCACACCATGCCGCTCGAGGAGATCAACAGCGCCTTCGATCTCATGCACGAGGGCAAATCCATCCGCAGCGTCGTCACTTTTTAGGCAGTGCTGCAAATGGAGTGCATACAGGAAGTCCGGACATTTGGCGGAACACAGCGGGTGTTCCGCCACACGAGCGAGAGCACGCGCTGTAATATGGAGTTTGCGGTTTTCGATCCAACGCCAGAGCAGCCCTCACCCAAGCCGACACTTTTCTATCTTTCCGGCCTCACCTGCACCTGGGCCAACGTTGCCGAAAAAGGCGGTGCCCAGCGCTATGCTGCCGAACACGGCATCATGCTGGTCATGCCGGATACTTCGCCCCGCGGTCTTGCACTCCCTGGCGAAGACGACGACTACGATTTCGGCTCTGGAGCCGGGTTTTACGTCAATGCCACGCAGGCGCCCTGGAGCGAGCATTACCGGATGTTCGACTATGTAACGCAGGAACTCCCCGGCATTGTGGCAGCGGACCTTCAGGGAGACCCCAAAAGAGCCGGTGTCATGGGTCACTCGATGGGGGGGCATGGTGCACTGATCTGTGCCTTAAAGAGGCCTGATGTGTTCCGCTCGTGTTCCGCATTTGCGCCGATCAGCAACCCCGTCAACTGTCCCTGGGGAGAAAAGGCCTTTGGCGGCTACCTCGGCTCCGACCGGGCCGAATGGGCAAACTGGGATGCCTGCGCTCTCGTTGAGCAATCAGACTTTCGCGGTGCGGTCCTGGTCGATCAGGGCGAAGCGGACAACTTTCTCGACGAACAGTTAAAGCCGAAGGCGCTGCGCAGCGCCTTCGAGGATGCCGGGCGAGATCTCGAACTGCGAATGCAGCCGGGTTATGATCACAGCTACTACTTCATCGCTTCGTTTATTGGCGACCACATCGCGCATCATGCGCATCAACTCATCTCGTAAAGGCCGTCTCAAACTGTTGACTGCTCGGTCGATGAGGCGACCCCGCACTTGAAACGCGTTGTCCTGTTGGGTGGCGCCTTCACGCTCATCGGGTCTTTTTTCTTTTCGGCGCAGGACGCGCTGGTTAAGTGGCTCTCAACCGATTTTTCCCTGCTCCAGCTGCTGCTTGTACGCAGCAGCATCATGATTCCGGTATTCGCGCTGATCTGCGTCTGGCGTTTCGGCTCCCGGGGACTGATGACCCAACGGCCTGGCGGTCATCTACTGCGCGCAACCTTCAACCTTGTTGCATTCCTGAGCTATTACTTCGCGATCACGAGAATGCCGCTGGTCGATGCCATCTCTATTGCGTCCGCATACCCGGTCATTCTTGCCGTCATGTCGGGGGTGATTCTGGCGGAGATGCCGAGCGGTCGGCAGATCATGGCCGTCATCGTGGGCTTCATCGGGGTGCTCTTCATTATCCAGCCGACTGGCGGAGAAGTGGATTGGCTGGGTGCCGGCGCAGCGCTTTTTGGGTGCTTCAGTTTTGCTGCACTCGGGATCTACACCCGTCACCTTTCGCGAACGGAGTCTTCGGAACTGATGCTCCTGAGCGGGGCGATCTTTATTCTGCTGGTCTCGCTGATGAGCTCACCCTGGACCTGGCAGACACCGTCCCTCAGCAGTCTCCTGCTCATGCTGGGCCTGTCCGGGGTGGCGCTCGTTGGGCAATACGCGATTACCAACGGATTTCGCTACGCACCGGTGTACCTGGTCGGTGCACTGGAATACACCACACTTATATGGGCAACCTTGTGGGGATTTTTTCTATTTGCCGAAGTGCCGACAGTGAATGTGGTGTTTGGCGCGGTGCTGGTGGTCTTGAGTGGTCTTGCTGTCGTCCTTGGAGAACGAGCTCGCGAACAAGAGGACGCCTCCTAGGGCAATGCTTCGACAGACAAGTTGCTTGTCAGTTGCCGCTCAGCATTGCAACTGAAGAGCAAGATCAACAAAATCCCGAGCCACATAATCGTAGTCGCCATCGGCAGTCCGATCAGTTTTCTGATCGGGACCATGCTCAAACGGTCGCTCCACGAATGCCGTCCTGAAACCACACTGCGCGGCTGCTTTGAGATCATCATTGTGGGCCGCCACCAGCATGCATTCGCCGGGAGTCAGGCCAAGTGCCTGAGCTGAGCCGAGATAGGCCTGCGGCTGAGGTTTGTAAGCTCGCGCCACCTCTGCGCCCAGCACGACGTCCCAGGGCAAGCCGCTGTGCTTGGCCATATTCACGATCAGCGAAATGTTGCCATTCGACAGAGTCCCAATGATGTATCGACTTTTGAGTCGCTCGAGGCCGGCAACGGCATCGGGCCAGGCATCCAGCCTATGCCAGGCGAGATTGAGTTGGACTTTTTCTGATTCGCTGAGATGATCGACGGAGAATTCCGCAAGCACCTGATCAAGATTTTCCCGATGGAGTTCATCCAGGGGGACAAAGTCTATTTCCCCGGAACGCACCCGGGCCATCGCCGGCTGATAAAGCGCGCGCCACCGATCGGCAAACGCTTCGCTGTCAACAGGCGCTGGGTGACATGTCAAAGCTGCCTGCACCTCTCTTGCGATAGAGGATCGCCAGTCAACGACCGTTCCAAAGACGTCGAACAGCAATGCGCGAGGCGCTACGGGTTCAGGATTCGGGTCGGTCATTGTTTATGTATTGCACCTGGTGTACGGTAGCGCCATTCTCTTGAGATTTTCTCCCAAAAAGAAGTTGGGTCCAGACTAGTCAATCGCGAACCGTATGTCCACAGACAAACCAACCGGGGTCGATACCTACAACGCGACCATAGAAAGAATCGAAACAGTTGCCGACGGGCTTTCGATCTTCTTTATCCGGCCGGATACACCTATCCCGGGGCGGCTGCCGGGGCACTATGTCAGCATCGGTCTGGTCGGCCCGGACGGTAAGAAACTTATCCGCCGGCCGTATTCCCTTTCCCAATCCCTGGGTCCTGCGGCCGATCCCGATCTGCTGGAGCTTTTGATCATCCGCGTGCCCGAAGGGGATCTCACACCTATTCTTTTCGACCAAAGCGAGGGTGACCGGCTTTTTGTCAGACCGAAGATGGTTGGCACCTATCTGCTGCCGAAACTCGATGCAGAAATGACGCTGATTCTCACCTCAACCGGGACCGGTGTTGCGCCGCATATGACCATGCTGGAGGCCTGCGTCGATACGTGCAAGCAAGTGGTCATGATGGAGTGCGTGCGCTACAGCGCTGAACTCGCCTATGCCGAACAGATTCGGCAGTTCCAGCAAACCCACCCGAACCTTGTTTACATTTCTCTTGTTACCCGCGAAGGCGGTGCCAAACGCTACATACAGGACTACTTTCGCGACGGCATCCTCGAAAAAGAGCATGGCGTCTCGATTGCACCGGAAACCGCTCACGTCTTTGCCTGCGGCAACCCTGCCATGATCGGCATTCCCAAGGAAGACCGTAAAACCGGGGCACTGAGTTACGACACTCCCGGGGGCCTGGTAGAGATTCTCACAACCCGTTACGGTCTCACCATCCACAAGCCGCGTCAGCCAGGCCAAATCCACTTCGAAAAATACTGGTAGTAACTAATCGACCGTTATCCCCGCACTTATGAGACCAAAGCCCTTAATGAAATTAAGGTGCCTACCACCGCGAGAGAGACGAAAAAGACCCGTTTGAACTGCTCGGCAGATAAAAGCGCCTGAATACGCTGGCCGAGCATCATGCCCGCCAATCCCGCAGCAATCCCGATCACGGCGAGTCGGGTGACGCCATCCGGAAAAGCGCCCTGCCAGCCAAAGGCAGAAGCAAGCGCCACATTGGCCAACAGAAGATAGATGCCCATGGCCTGAAATAACACCCGCCGATCAAGGTCAAGAGATTGAAAATACACAGCCAGTGGGAAAACCAATACCCCTGTCAGCCCCGTGATCAAACCGGTCACGACCCCGGTCACGGGTGACAGCCAGATCTCTCGGGCTCCTGGCTTTGGTGGCTGCCACGCCACAAGACCCACGAGACTATATGTAAGAATCACAGCACCCAGCAGTACCGTGGGCCAGTAAGCATCAATCCGAACAAGAACACTCGCTGCCAGAACCGTTGACATCGCACCGAACACATACAGGGACCATAGCCGCCGCCATAAGACCATTAACCTGCCTCCGCTAAAGGCTTGCCAGAAGTTGGTCACCACAGCCGGCAACAACATAACGGCAATTGCGTCGACGAGCCCATAGAGAGGAGTGAGGAGAGTGATCGATACCAGAGGCAGGCCGAAACCCACAACCCCTTTGACCGTTCCGGCTAACAGGAAGACTAAACCTGTAATAAGATAAATCTCAGCGGCTTCCATTTTTTTAGGTCACCCTGTGGCGAAGGCTTTGGCTATGCTGCACGGAACTGATTGCACCAAACCTACTACTTCCTGTCTATGTTGATCAGAATTCTTGATGTCATGATTCCGGTGATCGCGGTCGCGGGTCTCGGCTACCTCTATAGCCTGCGCTACCGAACCGATCTTGCGGCCGTCAACGCCATCAGCGTCAATGTGTTTCTGCCCGCGTTGGTATTTACTGTGATGTCCAGTCAGGACTTCGATCTTGGCAGCTATCCCGGACTCGCAATCGCGGCGACAGCTGTTTTCTTCGGTTCTGGGCTCATCGCCTGGCCGGTCGCCGTCCTGCTCAAATACAACCTCCGGACATTTGTGCCGCCGATGATGTTCAATAACTGCGGCAACCTGGGCCTGCCGCTCGCGCTTTTGGCATTCGGGGATACCGGCCTGGCGCCGGCGATCATACTGCTCATCGTCACGAACCTGCTGTATTTTTCGTTTGGGATCTATATTGTCGACCGTCAGGTACATTGGCGAAATGTGCTGCTGTCCCCGCCTATTCTTGCCTCGATAGCAGGGTTGGTTGTCAGTCTTGGAGATGTGTCTATCCCTTTAATGATTGCTACACCGATCGCCATGCTCGGTGATGCTCTCATTCCAGTCATGCTGTTCGCGCTGGGCATCCGTCTTGTTGACGTCAACTTGAGTGACTGGAAAATCGGCCTCGTAGGCGCGGTGCTTTGTCCGCTCACGGCACTGATCGTGGCGCTCGGGATCCAGCCTTTGCTTCAACTGCCGGACGACCAGTTCCGCCAGTTGCTGCTCTACTGTGCATTGCCTCCCGCGGTACTGGTTTATCTGGTTGCAGAGCAATACCAGCAGGAACCTGAAAAAGTCGCGGCCATTGTCGGTTTTGGCAACATGGCTGCGATTGTCATCGTCCCGATAATGCTGCCTTTTGTTCTGCCTGCTGTGTAATCACGCCGGCACCCACGCGGTGTCGCCGGGAGACTGGCGACACTGGGCGTTGCTCAGTAGACTCCCACGCCTGATGCGGTCGCACCGATAATCTTTGCGTTCCGTTAACCGAACCCCTGCCCCTTCGCCGAGGCCAACTCATGCAGGATCTTCAAAGCTCCCACTCCAAGCCTGCCGGCAACCGATTCAACGGGAAAGTCTGGGATTTTGTCGTGTTGATGCTATTAGGGGTCTTCTGGGGTCTGTCGTTCTCACTCGCGCGCATGTCAACCGAAACGGGTTTGCATCCGCTTGCGATCAATTACTGGACCTGTCTCATCAGCGCCGTCATGCTGATCCTCTACTGTCTCATCGCCAGGCAACCTTTGCCGCTTCAGAAAAACTTCATATTGCTCTATGTCATCTGCGGCATTCTGGGGTCTGTCGTGCCCGGCACGCTTTACTTCTACGCGGCTTCACACGTTAGTGCGGGAGTGCTTTCCATCACGATTGCCACTGTTCCGCTCGCCACTTTCGTTGGGGCTGCGATATTCAAGATAGAAAAAGCCTCCTTGCTAAGAGTGGTAGGGGTGCTTTTCGGCATTGGATCGATCGCCCTTCTGGTTTTGCCGGACACCAGCATGCCCGATCCTTCCGCAGCACTATGGGTGCTGGTGATGGTGATCGCGGCCGCGTGCTACGCGATCGAAAACCTGGTGATCGCGGCCCGCATGCCTACCGATGTCAATGTCTTCGTGGTAGTGACCGGAATGCTCATTTCAGCAACCATCATGCTGACGCCGGTTCTCTGGATAACAGATACCTTCACATGGATCTCATGGCCGTTGGACCGATCCGGCTGGGCGATTGTCATGATGGCCGGCATTACGGCCAGCGCGTACGGCGGTTTCTATTATCTTGTCGTTCGGGCCGGTCCGGTTTTTGCCAGTCAATGCGCATATGTCGTCACGCTCGCCGGGGTGCTATGGGGAATATTGATCTATGGGGAAGCCCACTCGACGTGGGTCTGGGCATCGCTTGCGGTCATGATCATTGCGCTCTCACTGGTAAGACCCCGGGATAGCGCCAATGCTTCCTGAGGTACTCTAGGCCAGCCGCAACGCCACCAGCCCCCAAAGGCCCAACACCACCACTGCCAAGTAAAGGATGACTCCGACCGTCACGGCGCGGGCCCGCCGCCAACGCCGGCGCGCCTGGACCTTCCGCAAACGGAAACCCTCCATGGGAGCAACGAGCGGAATAAAGCCCTCGTCGTGCGGCACTGATTCATCGGCCGCTGAGCCGATTCGGATGTAAACGCCGTCCGACAACTGGTAACACACATCAAACTCTGCCAGAACAGCGCGCAGCAAAGATTCCGGGAGATCAGGCACGGCTGCCTTCAATCGATGTGATAACTGCTTGCGATAGACCGACCAGTTCGGATGGACGCTTTCGTACAGCCGGTCAGGCGCCTCCTCAAGCGCATGCTCCATCCAGTGAACTGCTGCGTTGACCTGAGATTCGCTGCGGTCGTTTCGCCGGCCAAACAGAACCGCAACGGCGATCACACCGATGCCAATCCATAAACCGTACTCAATCAGGGCGGCCGTCACGCCAGCCAGAGTATTGTTCATCTACAAAGGATCCGTTGCGATATCACACAGACTCCCCGCCCCAACCGAAACGCCGGCGCCGCTCCGGGCGGAATCCAACTAGTCCCGAAAGTCGGGTTCTTCGCGGTCCAGGATGGCGAGAATCTCGCTTAGATGCCGATCCCCCTGCGACGGATAAGCATCAAGCTGACGGGCCGTTTTCTCGGCGACCTCATCCGACAACACACGCAGCGGCTGACCCGTCTGCAGCGCCTGGATGTAATTTCGGGCAGCCCTCTCGAAGTAGAACAGTCTATTGAACGTATCGGCAACGGTCTCTCCGATAACCATCACCCCGTGGTTACCCATGATCATGGTCTTATGATCCGGATTGGCCAGCAACTCCGCGCAACGCTCGCCCTCATCGGTAAGCGCCAAGCCGCCGTAACTCTCATCAATCACGTAGCGATTAAAAAAGATCGCTGAGTTCTGATCGATAGGAGGCAATCGGCTATCGGCAAGACTTGCCAGCACCGTCCCATACTCTGGGTGTGCGTGCATGACGCACCGCGCATGCCTGCAATAACGATGCATGGAACCGTGCAGCCCCCAAGCCGTTGGATCCGGTGCCCCCGGTTTATCCATCGTCGCGGCATCATTGGCATCGATCAGCAACAGATCGCTCGCACGGATCCGAGAGAAATGCATCTGATTGGGATTCATCAGAAACTGTGTGCCATCCTCATTGACTGCAAGCGAAAAGTGATTCGCAACCGCTTCGTGAAGCTCCATTCTCGCCGCCCACCGAAACGCCGCAGCAAGTTCAATCCGCTCCTGCTGGAAGCTCGGCTCCTGCTTGATTGCTTGCACCTGGTTTGCCATAGCTTTCTCCTTTTCTTATCGGCCCGCTCTGACAACGATGCTTGTCACTCGGGACGCTGCCAGCCCTGACCGCTACCGCAGCGAAGACAACGCTGATTCATAAATACCTCCTCCCAGTCTGCATCAGCCACCATGTAGTCCAGAATGACCCTAAGGGCCTTGGAGGTACTGCGAAAACCGTAAGTCTCCTTGGCGTATTCCAGCATCTCAACCGTATCCTGATGCAACTCCACCTCCATGGTGGTTTTTTTACTCATCGCCATCGTGTGCTGCCCCTGATTAAACTGTTTGACCCTCTCATGGTAGCACTCCTCTGACAGCGAATTCACCCCTTAGAGAAAGTCTCAGGGCCCAAAGATTGCTCATCCCTTTCGCTTGCGTCATGATTGGCGCCCGTTGTTGCGAATAATGGAGATTCGATTGGAACTTTCTCACGTGGATTATCAGTGCGACGGATCGGTAGCGGTCGTCTGTCTCAATCACCCTGAAACGGGTAATACACTTTCTCGGCAAATGGCGCTGGATCTCTTCGCGGCGGCAAAGCAAGCCCAGGAGGATGACGAGATCCGTGCTGTCGTGTTTAGCGCCCATGGCCCGATGTTCAGTTTCGGCGGCGATCTCAAGGAATTCAAAGCCTTCGGCAATGATCCCGAAAAACTCGTTACCATCGCCGACGAATGGCACAAGGCTCAGCACATGCTGCTGACCATGCCTAAGCCTGTAGTGGTGGGCGTTAACGGCATGGCCGCCGGCGGCGGCGTACCGATGACCCTGGTGGGTGATATTGTGCTGGTCGACGAAACCGCACGTTATCGCCTGGCCTATACCGCCGCAGGGCTCAGTCCTGATGGCGGTTCAACCTGGCTGTTGCCGCGACTGATTGGACTTCGTCGTACCCAGGAACTGATTTTTGAAAATCGTGAACTTTCTGCGGCAGAGGCAGTCGAGTGGGGACTCGCGACGCGGACCGTGCCCGAGGGCACAGCGCTGGAATCTGCCATCGCCCTGGCAACCAAGTTTGCGAAAGGGCCTACGCAGGCCTTTGCCTCCTCGAGGCGGATGCTGGACGCCAGTTTCAACAACGACTTTTTTACCCAGACCGATATCGAAACCCGGGAGATTGGCGCCAACATGACGGGCGCAGATGGGCAGGAAGGGCTTGACGCCTTTATCAACAAGCGGCCGCCGGCATTTACGGGTCGACAATGAGTCGCGCAAGACGGTGAACGGCTTCTGGGGTCTCTCTGACCGGATGGCGCCGGTGATGGGCGGCGTAGCGTCGCTGAGTGATGCATTGAAATCCGTGGTCTCATCATGACCGATTCCTCAAGAACCCAGCCGCAGGCCTCCCGCCTGGATCCCCGTCTCGCTCGGAATTATTCTGAGAAGAACAGCGACGAGATACGTCTGACCTACCGCAATTGGGCAGACACCTACGATCGCGAACTTCTGGATGAGTTTGGATATCAGGCCCCCCATGCTGCGGTCGATGCACTCGAAAGACTGCTGCCATCGCGAGACAGTGTCATTCTCGATATGGGTTGCGGCACAGGTCTTGTGGGAGAACTGCTGTACAACCTTGGGTATCACCATATCGACGGCCTCGACCTGTCTCCCGAAATGCTCGAAAAAGCGAAAGCCCGCAGGGTCTATCGGACTCTCGGGGAAGCAGACCTCATGGCCTCCGTTACGCTCGACCCCGTCTACGATGCCGTGATCTGTGTCGGGGTGTTTTCACACCATCGGAGCCAACCCTTTGATCTCGTCAAACTCTTTGCAGGGCTGAAACCCGGCGCGGCGTTGGTCGCCACCGTCAATGGCAAAGGCTGGCGCGACATCGACTGGGAAACCCTTCTTGAGCAAAGCAGGCGCGAGCACGGATTTAACGTGGAGAACATCTCCGATATTCCCTACCTCACCCAGCAGGGTATTCCAGGCAAACTCCTGGTGATCCGGCCGAGTCCTTCGTAAACGACCTCGGCGGTTGATTGCCAAGCGACGTACCTCTTTTTGGTCAACGGTCGTTCGGATGATACTCACAGCCCAGCAACTGCCGTATGATCCGGCCGTTCCTATCCTGACCTTTTCCTACGACCCTATTGACCCCCTCTTCTGCTAACCGTCGTGTCGGTATCCCGCTGGTTCTCCTGGCTGGCATCTTCTGGAGTACCTCGGGCATTCTCTACCGGCTGATTCAGGAAGCGACTCCCTGGCAGGTGCTGCTGTATCGCTCTCTTGCCCTGCTGGCAGCGCTAAGCCTGTGGCTGGGCTGGCGTTACCGGGGTCAGGTACGTGACACCCTTGGCAAGGCGGGGCTTCCGGCGCTGGCGGGAGGACTGTGTCTTGGTACCGCTTTTTCGGGTTATATCCTTGCGCTTGAATATACGACCGTCGCCAACGCCATGTTTTTGCTTGCGAGTGCGCCGTTTTTTGCAGCGCTGGCCGGGTGGATGATTCTCGGCGAACGGATCGCCCTTTATATGTGGGCGGCCATGATCGTTGCCGCAGTGGGTATCGGCATCATGGCCGGGGAAGAACTCTCACTGGGAAAAGGCCTGGGTGAAGGATTCGGTTTGGTGGCAGCACTGGGCTTTGCGGGACTCACCATATCGCTTCGGATGCGGCCCGGGACGGACAAACTCATTACCATTTTTTTCGCGACCATAATTGCATCGCTCTACGGTCTGGGGGGAATTGGTTTTTCCGGCTGGGAGTTCTCTATCCCCTGGAGGGATCTCATGAACTGCCTGGGCATGGGGTGGTTTCAGATCGGCCTGGGATTTGTACTCTTCACTGCCGGAGCGAAGCACCTGCAGGCCGTTGAGCTTACGCTGATGTCTCTGACCGAAGTGATTGCCGGGCCGATTATTGTCTGGATCGGGATCGGCGAGATTCCCTCGGTATCCTCCATCACAGGCGGCACACTGATTCTGGCGGCAATCACCCTAATGGCGCTCATGGGAGCCAAAGCCTCCGGACCAAAACCACCCTTCGAGGCGCCCATCTCCTAGGCTTAGCGCTACCAACCCGCCGATTGCACAAGCTCTGGCAAGTGGGGGTTTCATCCGAATCAGCTGCGCATCTTCTCGAACGCCGTGATATCCGGATCAATAGGGGTCGACGGAAGTCTGCGGCTTGCATACACATTCGCCTGCGGCTGGAACCAGTCAGCTGATTCAATCAGCCCTACCCGGATCCCAAGGCGAGATGGGGCCTTGCTGTTGCTGTGATAGACGTGGGATCCACAGGTGGAGCAAAAGTGACGAGTCATGGTGTTGCCTGCATCACTCAGGCTCTCATAGGTTTTGGTCTCTCCAGAGATTTTGAGATTCGTCTCATCGACAAAGGCGAAAGACGCATAGACGCTGCCTCCTGAACGACGGCAATCATCGCAATG
>Ga0181587_10000366_pt1 | contig 37304 bp, 25 predicted proteins | sample 071ome_27_FD_132463 | JGI IMG/M metagenome (GOLD analysis project Ga0181587, IMG submission 132463) | Coastal salt marsh microbial communities from the Groves Creek Marsh, Skidaway Island, Georgia - 071409AT metaG (megahit assembly) | ecosystem: Environmental > Aquatic > Marine > Intertidal... | reverse complement strand
TCTGGAAAAACTTCAGCCGCTGCTTCACCCACATCAGATCGCACATCCTCGTCGTAGCTTACCGTAACGGCTTCCTGATTGTCATCTACAACAACGGGTTGAATAAAAATCATCAGCTCGGAACGACTCTTTGTGCTGGTCTTATTTCTCGCAGCATGCCCAATTAAGGGCAGATCCTTGATGAACGGGATACCGGAATCCACTTCATTTTCCGACTCCGAAATCAAACCGCCGAGAACGATCGTAGTACGATTCGCAACTGTCACCGTAGTATTGAGTTCCTGTTTCCCAATCACGGGGACTTCGCTCTGATCGATAACAGCCGTTGAAACCACCCGGTCGTTAACCTGCACGATGTCGAGAGTCACTTCACCGTCTTCGTTGATTGTCGGAAGAACTTCGAGTTTCAATACGACATCTTTAAACTCCGTGGTCGATCGTATCGAATTCGGGTTAGTTGTATCAGAAACCGAACTTTCCGCATAAGGAATTTCCTGCCCCGATGTGATCTCGGCTCGCTTTCCATTCTGAGTGTAAACGACGGGACGGGAAAGAACCGTAAAGCGGTTCGTTGTTTCGAGCGCCGTAATGACCACGTCAAGTGACTGACCAAATTGGCCATATAATCCCAAGCCGGTCGTCGGTCCAAACGGAGTCGTCACTAACATGTCGGACATGTCCGCAATATTTCCCGTGGTGTTGGTAGCCCCGATGATGTCGCTGCGCCCATTGATCAAACCACCAGAAAAGCCACCTGCATTGGGATGATTGTTTTCCCATGGAACGAACTGTTGGAGGTAGTCCACTCCAAACTGCACATCGTCGCCCAGCGTCATCTCCCCGATCACGGTAGCGAGATAGACCTGAACAGGTTTGCGATCAAGCCGATCAATCATATCGAGGACAACCTTTTCCGCCTGATGCGTCCCCATTACAATAATAGAATTCGAAACGCGATCTGCAATAATGCGCGTCTTTCCAACGAGAACAGAAATGGGTGCAACTTCATCTACAGGAAAAGCGATCTGATCGGACCTGCCTGCAATTTCTTCCGCCCCTGCGCCTTGTTGAGTGCGGTTCTGGTTGTTCTGTGCGGCACGGTTCGTACCGGTAAGAGTGGCCAACTGTGAGGAAGTGACGGGTGTTGGACGGCTCTGAATCTGACGACCGCCGGGAAGTTGGGTCTGACCTGTGCCGGTGTCCTGGAGAATGTCGACAATGACAGGAAGGATGTCGTTTGCCTTCACGTAGCGCAGCTTTCTCTCGATCGGGTCCTTGGAGTCAATCGGCTGATCAAACTCATTAATCAGCTGCAAAATGTAAGCAGCATCGGAAGGCGATGCGACTACCATGATTCGATTGAGCCGGTCGTCTGGAATCAGCTGAGCGGCAGGCTGTTCGGCTGTGCCAACACCAGCGGATCCGTTGTTACTCCCGTTACTTCGACTGTTGCCCTGCTGTTGCTGACTCCGATTCTGGTCACCTCCTTGTTGCTGGCGCTGCTGTCCGGAAACAGTGCCCCGCTGCTCACTTTGCCTCTGCCGCTCTTCCATTCTCGCATCCATCGCAGCTTGAATGACCTGAGCGACTACGTTTGCCTCAGCATATTCCAAGTTCACAAATTCGGTAATGAGCGGTGCATCGGAAACCGGATGGTCAATGATCATACGGAGTCGAATCAACTGGCGAACAATAGGCGTTGTTTCCGTGATGAGCAGGCCCTGAGGATTCGAAACCGGCGTGATACGTCCAAACTCATTCATCACGATGTGATTTCCAAAAATCGTCGCGGCGTCCTCGGGGTCGATGAACTCCAGGTCCATGAAGAAACCGACGAGTGACTCACCATCTGGCAGTGCGGAAGGATCCGTGTAAATGACGACACCCTCACTGAAAGAAGGACTGCCCCCACCCTGACGTGCGCCACCGAGAAGAATTTTCACGCTTTCTTCCTCAGGCTCAGCCACGAGAACATAACCATTCACCAGCAGTGCCGCCTCAATCAGCCGAATGGCCTCGCTTTTCGAAACTTCAGTCGGGGTAACGAGGCTGACCTGCGGCCCCTCAAAAATAGAACTGTCTTTTACGATCGGTTTCTCGATGAGCCGCTCATAAATGCTGAGAATGTCGTTCACCGGGTTCAGCGGAAACTGAAGGCTGACGCGGTCACCGATGGGACCACCAGGCCCACGTTGTCCCTCTGGCCGCTGCAGCTGTGACGGAGCCTGACGAGGTTCATTGTCAGGATTATCCGCGTTGTTATCCTGCGAAAAACCACTCCCCGATAGGAACGAGAATGCGAGAAAAGCAGCGGCGACCGGACGAAGAAATGCCCGAGTCTTGTGGTTCGTTAGGTGGTTCATGCTTGCGTGTTTAACCCAACTGCGAGTGAACTGGCAGCTATCGCTGGCGGGTGGTGACGGATCAAACACCGGAACGAATAGATTGATTCCAATATTTTCCAAAAAACCCAACCGCGAAACGGGAAGGCTGTGATACCCCAATCGGCTGAATAGCTCAACCCTGAAACAGGAAGATTGTGAAACGCATTTACGGCAATTCCAGACATTCCAGCGTATCGCGACCTGTCAGTCGACCGTGCTTTCAATCGACCCGTCGGATAGCTTTGTCGTGATATGATCGCCTTTTTTCACTTCACTGATTTTTGTGATCGGATTTCCATCGGAATCCAGCGTTAGCGAGAAGCCACGTTTTACGGTGGCATCGGGGCTCAGCGACTGCAGCATTGCTCCCAAAGCCTCAATATTCTTTCTCCCATCTCGGATTCGAGAAGGCGTGACCTCCTTGAGTCTGCAGTTCACGAGCTGAAGTCGTTCCCGCCCCAGGGAACTGACACGCTCTGGCCGGATCGCAGACCAGGCACGACCAACCGATTGAAGATCTGCTTTCGCGGATGAAAGACGGACGTCGAGAATGTGATCGAGTTTCTCACCGAGAAAATCAAGTGTCTGAATTCGGGATTGAATGCGACGACGCGGCTGATGGGCGTCCAGCTCTCGCTTGAGCGACAGAACCTCTTTCTTCAATCGCCCGAAAGCATTGACCGTCCGCGAATCCAAGGCGTCAGAAATCACGCTCAAATGCCGATACAATGCCGTTCCATCCGGCGTCGCATTCTCTGCAGCAGCACTGGGAGTCGGCTCGCGTCTATCGGCCACAAAGTCGGCAATCGTGAAATCAATCTCGTGACCGACGCCTGACATCACCGGAATAGAACAATCGGCAATTGCCCGAGCCACGATTTCTTCATTGAACGACCAGAGATCTTCGATACTGCCTCCGCCGCGCGCGACGATAATCAAATCTGGTCGTGAAAATCCTTCCGCTTTTTCCAGCACCTGGATGCCCTCAACGATTTCCCCGGCTGCTTCATCGCCCTGAACCCGCGCTGGATGAATAAGCAATTTCACCCATGGCGCCCTTCGGGCAAAGACATTCACCATATCCCGAATTGCAGCGCCGGTAGGAGAGGTCACGATCCCAATCGTCTTGGGAAAAGGTGGCAGTGGTTTTTTCTTTTCCGAATCAAAAAGACCTTCTGCTTCCAGTTTGCGTTTGAGTTCCTCGAATTTCGCCTGGAGATCTCCTGCACCTTTGGCCTGCACCGTTTGCGCGATCAGCTGGTATTGCCCCCGCGCTTCGTAGACGGAGATATTGCCCCGAATCTGGACCTGCATTCCATCCTTCAGGGTCATCGGCAGTTTTGCAGCCGCCCCGCGAAAGAGAACGCAACTCAACTGGGCAAAGGAATCCTTCAGCGTGAAATAATGATGCCCGGATACCGGCAGTCTATGATTGCTGATCTCGCCCTCGACCCAGATGCCGGAGAACTGATCTTCCAAGCTGCCACGGATGTCCGCCGTGATATCGGAAACGCTGTAAACTTCGTCGGGCATACTTCCGTTCTATTCACGCATCTGCTGAATCGCTCCCGCCATATCGTCTTTCCCGTAGAGAGCTGTCCCGGCAACCATGACATTAGAGCCGTATTTTCCAGCGATATGAACCGTTTCCGCATCAATACCGCCATCGACTTCGATGTGATATTCGAGGCCATGCTCGTCGCGATACGCGCTCGCTGCGGCGACCTTGGGCATTGTTTCCTCCGCCATAAAAGACTGTCCGCCAAATCCGGGCACGACTGTCATGACGAGAAGCAGATCGATTTGATCGAGGAACGGTAGAACTTCTTCAAATGGTGTAGCCGGATTCAGAGCCAACCCTCTTCCACAACCCGCCTCGCCAATCGCCGCGAGCGTAGCGGAGACGTCATGGTCCGATTCAACATGCACGGTGATCCGATCGGACCCGGCTTTGACAAATTCTTCTAAATACTTGTCCGGGTGCGTGATCATCAAATGCACATCCAGCGTGAGTTCGGTATGAGGGCGCACTGCAGATACAAACTGTGGACCGAAGGAAATGTTTTCTACGAAGTGACCATCCATCACGTCCAGATGGATCCAGTCGGCACCAGCTTTGTCAGCTCGTTTCACCTCCGCACCAACCTGCCCCCAATCGGAAGCTAGAACAGACGGCGCAATGATTCGTGTGTTGCAGTCACTCATTTCAACCGCATTATCTATACGCTTCCGGCGATCCGCAACGTGGCATCCGGAAAAGTTTCAAAATAACAGTATGGTTCAGGAAATTTCAGACGACCTTCCCGAAGGTAAGGAAGAAAACGCAGAGGAAACGCCCATCATCGATCTCGCCAGCGATACCTTCTTTATGGGTCAGGCAATGCGACAGGCACAAAAGGCCTACCTTGCCGAAGAAGTCCCCGTAGGGGCCGTCATCGTTCGCGACGGCTCCATCCTCGCTAGGTCCCATAACCAGGTCGAAACGCTACGAGACGCTACGGCACACGCCGAAATGCTCGCGCTGACGCAGGCCGAGGAAGCGCTCGGCGACTGGCGGCTAACCGACTGTGATCTCTACGTGACCAAGGAGCCCTGCCCCATGTGCGCTGGAGCGATCGTACATTGCCGTATTCGTCGGGTCATTTTCGGATGCGCCGATGAAAAAGGTGGAGCGGCAGGCGGCTTCATTAATTTACTCCAGCAACCAACCCTGAATCATTTCAGCGAAGTAACACAAGGCGTGCTCGAGGAAGATTCCAAGACGTTGCTGAAGACATTTTTTCTCGAAGCCCGAGAAAAAAAGAAACGTGGCGGGGAATAGAATCGTGCACCAGCTTCGACGGCTCTCATTGTGATGATTCGCTTTCAAAACCTCGCGCGTTTTCCCGACATCGGGGCAAACTCGTATCTTCTCGACTTTGGTGAGACCCGCGTCGTTCTCGATGCCGGAACGCACCCGAAACATACGGGCACGGATACTCTGCCGCTCTTTGAAAAAGTTGAACCCGATTCCGTCGATGCCATTTTTGTGAGCCACCCGCACCTCGACCACATCGGCGGATTGCCCGTCCTGATGCGGCAACAAATCACCGCGGCCGTTGCGATGACGAAGCCAACCAAAGAAAGCGGTTCTGCCCTCCTTCACAATTCAGTGAATGTCATGAAGTCCCAGAAGCGGGAACTCAATGAACCGGCCTACCCTCTTTACACCCATAGCAAAATCGACGAATTTGAGCGGCTCTGGTTCACTCGCGAACCGGGCGAAGTATTCTCGATTGGCCACATCGACCGCGTCGAATGTGAGTTCTTTCCCGCAGGCCACGTCCTCGGCGCCGTGGGGATCCAGATGGAATGGCGAGGAAAGAAGATTTTCTACACCGGCGATGTGCATTTCGAGAATCAGACCATGACCCGCGCAGCGGAGTTTCCGGTAGATAAGGTCGACACCTTGATCATTGAAACCACTCGCGGTGGGCACCCCCGCGAGCCAGGCTACACTCGCGAAGCAGAGAAACGCAGACTCGGTGAAACGATTGCGAACACCATCGCCAACAACGGGGCTGTGCTCATTCCTGTTTTTGCTTTCGGAAAGACGCAGGAACTTCTCTTCATGCTACACGAGTTGCGGCACGAAGGCGTCATCCCCCACGTTCCCGTCCACATCGGCGGGCTCAGCACACGCATGTCGAGCATCGCGGATCGCTTTGCCGACCTCGAAACCCGAGACCATCGTCACTTCGAAATCCTCAAAGACTTTGAAGATCTCGAAATTCTTCCGCGCGGACATCGCGAACCGGAGTTTCACCGGGGCCGAATCTATGCTCTCTCCAGCGGAATGATGTCGGAGCACACCGTTTCGAATCGCTTCGCAAGGCGCATTCTCTCGGAACCTGATCACGCCCTGCTTTTCGTCGGCTACGCTGACAGTGAAACACCCGGAGGCAAAATCCTTGCTGCGGGACAGGGTGGCCAGGTTCAGTTGAGCAAGGGCCATGCACACGAAACTCCGATTCAATGCGAGGTCGGCCGCTTCGATTTCAGTGGTCATTCCCCACGCGAGCAAATTGCCGACTATGCCGTAAGCCGCGATCCAGAAACCGTTATTCTCGTTCACGGCGATGAGCCAGCGAGAGCCTGGTTCCAGAAGGAACTGCAACCGAGGTTGCCCAAAAGCCAAATCGTGATCCCACAGCCGGGGGAGATAGTGGATTTGTGAGGCAAGCCTTTTGCCAAGGGGGCAACTTCAACCTGCCCCAACCCTGTTATCTCTGGCACCCAACTCTGTTGCATACCTGACCAGACAGGGTTGAGCCCCACTTTTTGCTCTACCTGAATGGGTTCCTGTCGAAACCTCTTGGCATGGAAGAATGGTAATATGCGGTTTTTGGAAATCGGGAAGGACTGGTTTCTCAAGATAACCTCCGGAGCTTTCTCGCTCAGGTTCGATTTCGGACGATACGCTTGTCTGGAGAGACGGAATGGCAGAATGGACGAGGTTCGACCAGTGTGATTTCAGCGGTGACATGGCTCGCTGCGCCGTCACCGGCGAGGTTCATCTGAAGTCGGATCTATTGCCCCAATGGCGACAAGTGGGTGCTGCCTGCGTTCTCGGATGGATATTCATCACGCGAATCGCACAGAGGCAACGGAAGTTGGGAGGATTCACTTCCTGAAGAAACAGCAGCCTCTACATCCCCAACTTTTTCTCCAGTGCCTTGACACGCTTGATCAAGCCACCGAGTTGCTTAAGCCACATGCTCTCGCGCCGGTCTTCTTTTAGCGGCTTGGCCGGATAGCCAAAGTAAGTGCCTCCGGGTTCGTCGATGGAAGCAATGACGCCGGAGCGCCCTCCGCATGTCGTTTGATCAGCGATGTTGAGATGTCCAGCTACTCCGGTTTGCGCGGCAAGGGTCACGTAGTTCCCGATGCGAGTACTCCCGGAAATGCCGACCTGGGCGACGATGATACAGTGTTTTCCGATGACTACGTTGTGCGCGATCTGAACCTGATTATCGATTTTGGTTCCTTCGCCGATCACGGTCTCGCCGAAGCGGGCGCGATCAATCGTAGTCGAGGCACCGATTTCGACGTCGTTTTCCACGCGGACGATTCCAAGCTGATCGATCTTTTTGTGCCGGCCTTCAACGAATTCAAATCCGAATCCGTCTCCGCCGATCACGACACCTGGATGCACGATGACACGATTTCCGAGAATACATCCTTCGCGAATGGAAACGTTGGGGCCAATTTCACAGTCTTCTCCGATAACAGCATTTTCCCCGACGACAGTACCGGCGCCAATTCGCGTTCCTTTGCCGATTTTGGCCCCAGTCAGCACGCTCGCGCTGGGAAGCACGCTGACTTCGGCTGGATCAACCTCAGCGGACGGATCAACCCACGCGGCTTCGTGAACTCCGGCTTCAAATGCGGGAGGCTCGACTCCAAATTCCTTGATGATGCGGTCGAATGCGAGAACGGGATTCTCCACGAGGACTAGCGCCACAGATTCCGGGGCTTTGACTTCTTCAACGGGGACAAGAACGAGCCCTGCATTCGTAGTAGCGAGCTGCTCAGCATATTTGGGATTTCCAAAAAAGCTCACACAACCTGCATCGGCCTGGTCGAGAGCGGCAAAATTACTCAGCTCGGCTCCCGACTCTCCACGGAGCAGTTTTCCTCCTACTAATTCTGCGATTTCAGCGACGGTAGTTTTCATGGTTTTGGGACACAAAAAAGCGACGAGAAATTCCCGTCGCTTGATAAAATTCCAGAGTCACTGCGATTGGACAACTAGGAACCAGTATTGAGAGCGGCTACTACCTCGTCAGTGAGGTCCACCACATTGCTAGAGGTGTAGAGAATCGCTTTGTTAGCTTTGGGGAGAAACGACTTATCGAAAACGAGGTCGTGCCCCTGAGTTTCGACGATGGCATTAACCGCCTCTTTGATTTCTCCCACGAGAGTTGCTTCCATGTCGGAGCGAGCCTGCATCACTTCAGACTGCGCTTTCCGCTGGGCATCGGCGATTTCCTTACCCTTGGCAGCACGCTCCTGAGCGAGGGCTTGAAGCTCTTCCATCGCCTTTTTGCGGGTCGCTTCGGCAAGCGTGGTGTCGCGAACAGTCTTGTCAAGCTCTGCCATCTTCGTCGTCATCTGCTGGTAAGCAGCCTGGCGCTCGTCGATGTTCTTGCGCTTTTCGTCAGCCATCGCATTAATCTTTTCGACCTCTTTCTCGGTCTTATAATACAGATTCAGAGCTTCTTGCATGTCTACGACAGCAATCTTGATCCCCTGAGCAGAGGCGTTGGTGCCGGCAGAGCACAGGGCAAAAGCGACGAGGCAGAGGAAGGTAGGCAGTTTGAATTTCATATTAGTGATGAAATGGAAATTTCGATGGCTTAGCAGACGAGAGCAGCGATTTAGGTCCAGTAACCTCAGATCAGACGGCGGAGGAGGACAGTTTCTTAGATTTTGTTCTTCGAAAATCTTAGACTAGAACTGTGCGCCCATCGTGAACTGGAATCGTCCGTTGCCGTCGTTAAAAATATCAGTCTGAAGAGGGAAGGCGTAATCAAGTCGAACAGGAGCGGATCCGAGGATGAAGAGACGAAGTCCAACACCCCAATCGGAGTTCAGCCCGCCGCCAACAGAGCCAACAGGACCGTCACTGACTTCACCTACGTCGTAGAAGGTGGCAAAACGAATCTTTTCCACCATTGGGAAAGATACTTCAGCGGTTCCGTTCCAAGCAGTATTGCCACCGAGAACCTCCTCACTGACAGGATCACGAGGACCTACGTCACGGTAGTCAAATCCACGAAGACTGTCGGCACCACCGAGGAAATGACGAGTGAAGAGATGATCTCCGTCGGTCGAGTGTTTGAAACGACCACTGAGGCTAAAGATCACATCGTGCTTGGGAAGGTGGAAATACTGCGCTCCGCTAATAGAAACGATCGTATCGTCAACATCTCCTGCAAGACCGGCAAATTCGAAGCCTGCGCTGACTTTGTAACCTTCACGCGGAAGGAAGACATTATCGCGGGTATCACGCGTCACACCAAGTTCAACAGAAACCTTGTCGAACGTCCCATCTTCCGCAAGAAACGCAGGAGAAGCGTTCGGAACAGCATCGATTTCGATGTTTTCGTATCGCAAGCCGAGCGTTCCATAGGCGAATTCGCCGATTCCTTTTCTGAAGGAAATTGCTCCACCATAGTTGGTCTGTTCATACTGATCGCTCAGGAAGAGGAGATCGCGGTAGAAAGCCTCAGTCGTGAGAGCGAGACGCTGGCCCATGAACCATGGCTCAGTAAACGAGATGCTGAAGTCTTTGCGCTCACTACCTGCACGGAGACTCAGACGGAAACGCTGTCCAGCACCAGTGAAGTCAGGCCAGTCGAAAAGATCAAAGTTACTCTGAGTCACCTCCATGAATCCAGTGAGGTTATCAATCGAGCTGAATCCAGCACCAAAGTTGATTGTTCCAGTAGGCTTCTCAACAACACGAACGAGAAGGTCTTTTTCATCAATATAGCTGGTGTCGAGAGGCATGACCTCAACACCGCTGAAGTAGTTCATGTTCTCAAGACGACGCTTGGTCACCTTGGTGCGGTTCACATCGAACGGCTGACCTGGCTCAAGCGGAAGCTCACGGCGGATGACGTGGTCCTTCGTCTTTTCATTTCCTTCGATGTGGATTCTTCCAATCTTGTATGGCCGACCTTCGCTCACCTCGAGGACAACGCGGACACTGCCATTACCAGCGTCTTCGAGGCGAGGATTCACGCGAGCCTCGGCATAACCGAGCGTTCCGTATTCCTCTTCGATGTGCTCGATGTCTTCCTTGAGTCTGCTGCCAGCGAAAACGTCGCCGGCTTTCGTCTTCAGGTAAGGGAGAATCTGCTCCTGCATGGAGATGGCGGAGACACCATTGATGGCGATACTGTCCACCATGTAAGTGTCGCCTTCGTCGATCGTCATAACGACATCGACATACTTGGCATCAGCACGCATGCGCGAAACATTGGTGACGCGAGCGTTGAGGTATCCATTATCTCGGTAGAAATCTTCAATCGCTCGCACATCCTGCGCAAGCGTTTCGGCGTCAGTTGAGCCGCCCTGACCAAGCATCGATTTGAGGCCCTTCTCTTTCTGGGACATCTCACCTTTCAGCTTCTCCGAGGTGAAGGCGGTGTTTCCGACGAACTCGACATTGCGAAGAACACCCTGGGTTCCTTCGTTGATCGTAAAAAGAACAGTGGAATATCCCTCCGCGCTCGGAGCACCAATGCGATAGGTGACAGTCGCAGCAGAAAATCCTTTTTTCCGATACATCTCCTGGATCTCGGCACGACCAGCCTCGAGAGCAGCGTTGTCAATCGGGCGATTGACGGCGAGATCGACTCTCTTCCGCAGCTTGGAGTCGTCAATCAAAGTATTACCAGCGAACTGAACACCCCCATAGAGAGCGCGAGTTTGAACGACCACAATCAGACGAACGCCACCGCTGACGTTGTCGGAAAGAATTCTAACATTCTCTACATCACCGCTTTCGTAGAGGCTCTTTACATCCTCATCCACCTGAGCGAGAGAAAGAGAATCTCCAACCTTGGTCGACATGCGAGAGCGAATCCGCTCGGGGGCCACGGTTTGATTGCCGACATATTGCACGTCGATCGACTCAATCGTCTTACCTTCCTGCGCGGAAATATCTTCCGGTGCATGGACGAGCAAGAAAGCCATCCCTATGATGGAGAATAGCCTAAAGATGCGGCGTAAATAGTTACGTCTCAGAAAATTCATGTTTCGGTGTTGTGTTCCTTTCCTCGAGGGGAATATCGTCCGATGTGGACAGTCGTTTGAGAAACCTTCTTAAATAAGAGATTTGAGGCCAACGTCAAGACGGAATCTTGCGCAGGCCGCACTCCATCCAAGCCGATTTCCTGCCAAATAAACGCGAAAAAACGGCTATCTGCAATCGTTTATCTGAGAAGAAAATGTGTCTCATCGAAAGATTTCGACAATTATAATCTTTAGGCTATCTTAAATATTAATAAATTCAGACTTTATTACTGACAAATCTGAGGACTGAGTTTTCTCGTTCTTCCGACCTTTCTGCGTATCCTTTTCCGCCTTGCCTGACGCCCTACAGAACGCTTTTGAAGACGAACCAACGCGTGAGTTCGAGAATAGCTTACGCCCTCCTGATTTCGATGAATTTCGCGGTCAGTCGAAGGTAAAAGAGCGTCTCATGCTAATGATTGAGGCGGCCAAGCAACGTGAGGACGCCCTCGACCACGTATTGCTTTGCGGTCCTCCGGGCTTGGGAAAAACAACGCTAGCCCACATTCTTTGCCACGCTTTCGGCACCGACATTCATATCACGAGCGGCCCGCAGATCGAAAAAGCAGGTGATCTTGCCGGAATTCTCACCAATGTCGGGCACGGAGATTTTCTTTTCATCGACGAGATTCACCGGCTTCATCCAGCGATCGAGGAGTATCTCTATCCGGCGATGGAAGACTTCAAACTCGATATTATTATCGATTCCGGGCCCAGCGCGCGCTCGATCTCTCTCAATCTTCCGAAATTCACGCTCGTCGGAGCGACAACGAAAGCAGGAATGCTGACGCGACCTTTGCTCTCGCGGTTCGGCATTACCAACCGGCTCGATTATTATTCCCCCGAAGAACTCGTCGCAATCATTCAACGCTCCGCCGCACTCCTGAAAATCCCTATCGACGACGAAGGCGCGCTCGAAATCGGAGCGCGCAGTCGCGGCACGCCACGAATTGCCAACGGTCTTCTCCGATGGGTTCGCGACTACGCCCAGGTCCGGGCCGACAACCAGATCAACAAAACCGTCGCCAGTGACGCGCTATCGATGCTCGACATCGACGAAGACGGTCTCGATGAAATGGACATACGCATCCTTGAAGCGGTCGTCTATAAATACGGAGGCGGCCCAGTCGGGATCAATTCCATCGCTGTCGCCGTTGGCGAAGATGAAGCGACGATAAACGAGGTCTACGAGCCCTACCTGATTCTCAAAGGATTCCTCAAACGCACTCCTCGCGGAAGATCCGCATTGCCAACTGCCTACCACAAGTTGGGCATTGATCCGCCGGAGCGAAACCCCAATTCCGAGCCCGAGCTGTTTTAGAGTTATTCCCGCCCCGCTTGATCCACTTTTCCCCCACCTCAAATCCATGAGCGAATTCATCCTCCAGATCGAAAAGTTATTCTCCGCGTTCTCCGACCCGGAATATCATTACCTTCTTCTCGAACCCCTGATTTTCTATGGGATCCTGATCGGTGTCGGCATGTTGATTACAGGTTTTTTCATGAAAGCGCAAAAACTGCAAATGGCGGCGCTCATTGTTGTCGGCATCACCGCTTTCTCCCATATTCCTTACAAAAAAGCCCGCCTTGCCGCGCAACCGCGCATGGAGCAGGTGTATAAAATCAGTTCTCCCTCGCGCGTCCGAAGCTTCAATGAAACGACAAAAGGCTGGATCTCCACTTCGTGGAAATTTCGCCTCCTTATTATCGTGACAGGCATTGCCATCCTTTTTGGAGTGAATCGAAACCGTTTTGGCATGGCTCTCGGCATCGCAACGGCGCTACTGGGTCTTCTCGTAGCGAAAGATGCCATTTGGTTTCACTACCAGGATGCCATTGCCTACCATCCCAATCTAAAACAGCACGTCGCGCCGATAGATCAAAAGACCCCCGCTCCGAAGCGAACGCGAGCACCTGCGCCGGTTCAGCAAAAGCCTGTCGCACCCGCGTCGCGCTCGACGCAGCCTCTTTCTGCTCCCGTTCCGAACTCCGCCGTCAGAATCGACCGCTCGAGCATTCCGCCTCCACAGGTTCCAATCGGACCAAAGAAGCGCCCGATCACGCCAATTCGGTAGAGCGAATCTACTGCGATAAATCGGCCTCGTACTCGTCGACCACTTTGCCGTCGATATCGCATAGTTGCATCGTGACCACTTGGGTCGCCCAGTCGATTTGCAGCAGGCCAAAGTTTCGACTTTGGAAATTGGTCGGGCTGACGCGGTAACGATTCGGCTCGCCCTTCTGTCCGCCCCCAGCATTTGTGAGTCCGCTCGTCGTCATTTCGTAGACGGGAAAGCCGGGGCTTTGCTTGTCGCCAGCCGGAAGTTCCATCAACTCCCCCATATGACGATCACCGCTCACGAAAAGTACGGGACCCGTTTTCGTTTCGCGAAGCAAGTCGAGCATGCGTTGGCGCTCATGTGGGAAATTTTGCCACAGCTCCCAATTGTGATCGACCGGGAGAAACTGGATGCTCGTCGCAATAATGCGGATGTCAGCCGGCTTTTGTAATTCTTCCTCCAGCCACTTCCACTGGGCCCCTCCAAGAACAGTCACTTCGGGATCCAGATTCCGGTCATAGGGACCGTTCCGGCCTCTTTTGGAAAGAAGGACCATTGGCCCGCGAAAGTAACGGGTGTCCAAAAGCAGAACCTGAAGGCGCTTCCCTCCCTCTTCAAAATACCGAGCATCGTAAATCCCGGGGCGCTTGCGAGCCGGAGAATTTTCCGGCGTTTCAAAAAACTCGTTAAAAACTTTCTCGGCACCTTCGCGCATCGGATACTCCGCGCCGCCATCGTTGACGCCATAATCATGATCATCCCAGATCGCGAGAATCGGGCAGGTCTCTTTCATTCTCTGATAACCTTCGTGCTCCGCCAACATCGCGTAGGCAGCGCGCATTTCGTCCATATCCTCAGTATCGGCGTAGACGTTGTCTCCCAGAAAAAGAAACAGTTCCGGTGACTTCTCGAGAATAGAATTCCAAATCGGTTGGCTTTTTCTCTGGTGGGCACACGACCCGAGAGCAATCGTAGAAGGTGGCACTTTCACTGCAGGGAACGTCTTCTTCGTTGCTTTCTCCTCTGCTTGGCATGAAACCAGCGCGGTGAAGGCAAGAGCTACTTTCGCTGAATGAAAAATCCAGTTCTCTGTTTTTGCTACCTTCATGGAGTTGAACTACCTGTGAAGGGGTAACTACGCAACCCGTTTCCCCACCCCCCCGAAATACAAAGCCTCCCCTGCAATGTCTTCTCCAGAAAAAATCGAGCTGGCGCGAAAAACTCTCGCTGATGTCAAAGCGGCCAACGAGAACGCCCCGCCTCACAAAATCTATAAGCAGTATCTGAGAGACGGCCTCGCCATCGTAAAAAGCGAGCATCGTGCCGAAGGAGGCGGACTCACCGTCGCGCGGACCCGTTCAGCTCGGATGGATGTGCTGCTCGAAGACGTATTTCAACACTTTCTCGCCGAGACTTGCGCGATAGAAAAAACCGGGCAGGAACATCCCCTTACCCTCGTCGCCAGCGGCGGCTACGGCCGTGGTGTTCTCAATCCGGGTAGCGACATCGACTTGCAGTTCCTCGTTCCCGGATCGAGCCACAATTTGCCCGAGTGCGTTACCGATACGGTAAATCATTTTTCCACTCTCCTTTTCGACCTCGGTCTCGACGTGAGCTACCCCGTCCGATCAATCAAAGAAGCATGTAAATTTGCCAACAAGGATCATCAGACAAAAACCACACTGCTCGACGCGAGATTCATCTTCGGCGACAAAGAACTTTTTGATGAGTTCGAGGAAGCGTTTTTTGACACCTGCATTCGTGGCCACGAAAAAAGCTACCTCGCTGAACGAAGCAAAGACATCCGCTCCCGTCACAAAAAATACGGCAACACGATTCACCTCCAGGAGCCCAACGTAAAGGAAGGGTGCGGAGGCCTACGAGACTTTCACAACTTAATCTGGGTGCTCTGGGTTCTGCGAAAATCCCGAGACCTAAAAGCCCTAGTCAAAGAAGGACAACTTTCGCAAATCGCCTACGACGAGATCATGGAAGCTTCGAAATTCCTGATGCGCGTTCGCAATGAATTGCACTACTCGCAAAAGGGACGCACCGGAGATATTCTCACCCTCCGCCTTCAAGGCATTGTCGCAAACAATCTCAAATACCCGGGAAAAAATATGGTCCGCCGGAGTGAAAACTTCATGCTCGACTACTACCGCCACACCAAGGCAATGTTTCATCACAGCACTTCGCTAATGCAGCGCTTTCGGCTCGAAGTTGCCGGTGACGACACGTCACGGATTCCGATCTTCAACTTTCTGGCACGCCAGTTGCGTACCGGCCAGACCTTCGACGGTTTTTACACCAAAGACGGCCTCATCTATCCTGAAAACGACGATATCTTTACCGAAGATCCCAAACGTCTCATGCGATTCTTTCTCCACACCCAACGGAGAAATCTTCGCACCAGCCCGGAGTCCCGACAACTTTTCAAAGAGCATTGGCATCTCATCGACGGCAATTTTCGACGCAGCAAATCAAACCGGGAAACCTTTGAAGAGATTTTGCAGAACCGCGGGCAGGTCGCACACATCCTCCGGCGCATGCATCGGAACGGATTCCTTGAGCGATGGATCCCTGAGTTTGGAAAACTGACCGATCTCGTGCAGCATGAATTTTTTCACCGCTACACAGCCGACGAGCACACCCTGCGCTGCATCGATATTCTCGACAGCCTCACCCATGACGAAGACCCCAAGAAGCAGCACTTTCGAAAAATCTTCCAGGAATTCGAAGACCCCGTAGCGATCTACATCGCACTCATCATGCACGACACAGGCCGCGCTGAAGAAGTGCGCCATCACGAAGACGCCAGTGCCATCCTTGCATCTCAGGTCTGCCGACGTCTGAACTACACCGGGGATCGCCTGCGCCTCATTATATTCCTCGTCGATCACCATCTTACTTTCTTCAAAACGGCGACCAAGATGGACATCTCCGATCCGGAAACGATCGCCGACTTTGCAGCCGCCGTAAAAAATCCGACATGGCTGAAAGCCCTGCACCTTTTCACCTACGTCGATTCCAATGGTACCAATGATGAAGCCTGGACCGACTGGAAGGCTTCGCTGATGAATCAACTCTACAATTCGACAAATGCCTATCTCCGCGATCGGAAATCTTTTGACAAGCAATTCAATCGTCCACTCGAAGAGGCCAAAGCAAAAGTCCTCACGAAGGTACCAGAGTCCTACGCAGAGGAAGTCGAAGCACACTTTGCCTCGATGCCGGCACGCTACTTCCGCCACCGCGGATCAGCCAGCATTGCTCGCCATGTGAAGCTATTTCACAAATTCTTCAAACTCGTCCATCGAACAACGAACGAGTCGCTCATCCCGATCCTGCATTGGGAAACCCGCTCGGACGAGGGCTACAGCCTGCTCGAGGCGGTAGGCTGGAATCGTCACCAACTTCTCGCCAAAGTCGCAGGAGCCCTCGCGGCGCGAAACCTGAACATTCTCTCGGCTGATTTCTTCACGCGTAGTGACGACCTAGTTCTCAATATTTTTCGGATCTGCACACCAACTTTTAATCCCGTCAAATCCCCTCGGGAGATCGAGAGAATCGAAAAACTCATCGCCGAAGAGTTCAGTGCAGACGTCTGCCATGTCGACTTCACTGACCTGATCAAAAAAAGATCCCAGCCGACTATAACTGCCGCCGAACCACCCAATTTCGACATCCCGCAGCGAGTTCTTTTGAGTAACGAAGAAGAAGAGCTGACGACCGTTCTTGAAATTCAAGCTGAAGACCGAATCGGACTTCTCTACGATATTTTTACTGCACTGAGCCATCTCGACGCTGCCGTCCTCAGTGCCCGAATCAGCACCCAGGCAGGAGCCGCCATCGACCGCTTTCATCTCCTTGATTTAAGATCAGAGAAAAAGATCATCGACCATGAGCGACTTCAGGCAATCGAAGAGGCAGTCTCTGCTTGCCTCGAGAAGAAGACGCCCGTCGAGGTGATTATGTGAGCCCACCAAAAAGGCACTCAAGCGAGTTAGCGCTGCAGCGCTGCTTTGCTACCCTTCGTCACCTTCGCGCCCGTCGTCATACGCCTTGATGATACGTGCAACGACAGGATGACGGACGACATCCACATCCGTGAAGCGTGTGAAGGAAATACCCTCGACACCTTCGAGAAGGCGGATTGCTTCGAGTAAACCCGACTTTCTCTTCGGGCGCAGGTCGATCTGTGACGGGTCACCCGTGACAATGCACTGGGATCCTTCGCCGAGGCGAGTCAGGAACATCAACATTTGCTCGCGGCTTGCATTCTGAGCCTCATCAAGAATGACACAGGCGTTGCTCAAAGTCCGCCCACGCATGTAGGCGAGCGGGGCAATCTCAACGAGATTTTTCTCCGCAAATTTCGATGCCTCCGCCCGATCGAGCATCGCGTTCATCGCATCATAGAGGGGGCGCAGGTATGGCAGCACTTTTTCCTCCAACGCACCAGGCAGGAAACCGAGAGCTTCCCCCGCCTCAACAGCAGGACGAGTCAGTACGATGCGATCAAACTTCCGGTTTTTGAGCTGATCCAGCGCATACGCCATCGCGAGAAATGTTTTTCCCGTTCCAGCGGGACCAATTCCAAAAACGACATCATGACTCGCGAGAGCCTTGACATACTTTAGCTGCGTCTGGTTCCTGGGCGTCACCGGCGGCTTTGTCCCACCGGCGAGAAGACGCCGTTCGAACAGATCACTGACTCCGCTCGATCCATTATCTCCGGGATCGTTCTGCAAAGCCGACGTCACCGCGAATCGAAATCCGTGAGCATTGATCGGGCCGCCCTTTCTCCGAGCCTCCTCCAGATCGGCAAAGACAGACTCGCCGAGCGCAACACGATCTTCGGAACCCTCCAGCTTTACCCAGGCGTCGCGTGTCGTCACGTTCAGATCGAGATGAGTTCCCAACTCCTGCAACAATTCTACATCGTCACCGAAGAGACTATGCAGGTAGTGGGGACTCTCGAAATCGAGTAACTTCTCGGCCATATATTAGCGATACCCGTAGACCAATCCCCAGTCGACCATACCCTCGTAGTCACCCACGCCCTCAACAGCTTCACTTGCTTCATCCGACTTTGCTTTTTCCGGGTCATATTGTGTCACGACTCGAATGAAGTAGGTTGCGGTCTTTTCCGGTAAAGCTCTCACGCCGGCGAAATTGCCTTTCGCAAAAGACTCCAGCCCGATGGAATTGCCCTCACTGTCGAAAATATCGACCTTCACCGTGGCACTCGGCCAGCTCGTGCCAGCCCAGAACCAGTATTCGTTTCCGCGGAAAAGCTGGTGCCGAACCAGCAAGGGTTTGCCCGGCTCGACTTCGCCGGACCAGGTATCTTCACGAACCTCAAAGCCTTGCTCGACATAAGGTGTTGCAGCCTCAAAGGCGTAGGAAATTGCTTCGTTCACAAAGGCGAATGCTTTTTCCGCCAAAGGAAGCATCCCAATAACGGCAACCAGCAAAAGCCAGTAGCGTCGGGAGAAAACGGAGGTGGGAGGCAGGGTCATGAAATTGGTTTCCGGGATCCTTAAGAAGTAAAGTAGTATTCCTCTAGCATAGCGCGACTGATTTCGTTCAGTTCCCGGATGTCCTCCTCGGAGATAACGCCGTCGCCAGTAATGATTGCTTCCATGCGGGCAAGGCCAGTGGAAATCGCTCGAATTTGAGGGGTAGATGCGAATGGGCCCTCCATCTTTCCGAGTATCTCCCGAAAATGAATGATAAGTCCCGGCTGGTTCAAGAGTTCCGCCTTGTCTTCGCGAAAGGACTCACGAATGAAAGTCGTAACGACATTGGTGCCCCTGAGCCATCCTCCGAGACTGACCAGCTCAGAAAGTTGCTGGTCGCGAAGCCTGTCCATGGTGTCGCGAACCGTCTGCTGCGTGCTGTCGAGTTCGTCACGGACTCGTTCCCAATCTCGATCACCGGCCGCCTCAATAATCGCGAGACTGTGAGGCTGCACGGCATTGGAAAGGCCAAGAGCCTGAGATAGATCGAGCACTTCCTTGCCGATTTTTTCAATACCATCCGCGTCCTCCGCCTGCACCGCGATGAATCCCTCGCCAACAAGGCTTCCAAAGGTCAGTGCGAGAAGCGAGCGGTCCGACCCATCACCTGGTTCATCAGGAATGGAAACGCCTCGGCTCCACTCTGGCTCGTCGAGCTTGTCCAGCACAGAAAAGATCTCTGCCGGAATTGGAACCACGACTTGGTCGACAATTTTACCCGGGAAGTTCGCGAGGTCGATCCGCTCTGGAGCCGCTGATTCTTCCTGAGCAGCTACGAATCCGCCAAAATACAGAGCGGCTGCTATAGCGAACACGGTTAAGCCTCTGCTGAGAAGAATCGGGGCATTGAAATTATGATGAATCATTACTGTTACATCTGACTATCGCAGAAATCCCCGCCGGATCAAGAAGAGCGAAGGAGGTAATCACCCACCTAAACTGCGCACCAGATTCTGCAATTGTGGGTTCTCTGGCTGGAGCTTCAACGCCTCCGCTGCAAAGCGAAGCGCCTCTGCATTCCGCCCGGCATCCCGAAGGATCGCAGCGATCCCAGTGAGGTATTCGACATTGTAGGAATCCAGCTCGATCGCTTTTTTCAAAAAAGGCAAAGCCTCTTCGAAACGCCCCAGCGAGTTCAGAGCCACTCCATAGAAATACTGAGTCTCGGCATGCCTTGGCATCAATTTGGTCGCGAGACGCAACTCCTCGACGCCTTCATCGTATCGCTTCATCCGAATCAGAAATCGAGCGAGGGCATCACGAGCGAGCCCTTTATTTTCAGGAAGTATTGCCGCATCGACCGCATCGAGGAGGACCTGTTCCGACTCCTTTGGCCGATTCTGACTAAAAAGGAGTTCCGCCAGATTGACGCGGGTTGGGACGAACTCCGGTTCAACCGCTATCGCCTTTCGATAGGCGGCTTCTGCTTTCTCCAATTCCCCCAGATCGGTGTGAAAAAGCGCCAGATCCATGTGCCCGGCAGCGCGGTCAAAAATCGCCGACTGGCGATCGTAGAGATCTTTCCTCGCCTCCTCGAATGCCGTCTTACCTACTTCGTCGAGTCGATTGACCGCAACTGCCACCGTCCTCGCGGCCGCGGCCCGAACCGATTTTACGGGATCGCTCAAGAGCGGAATCGCCGCCGCCCTCTGGTTTTCCGAAAAATTGAGGAGCGTTCGCAATCCTTCCCCTCGCACGCCGGGATCCGGGTCTTCCAAACTGCGCTCGATCGCAGCCATCGATTCTTGAGTTGGTGCCTGCATTCCGAGGGTCTCCACCGCTGCGGCCCGGGCAATCCACGGTCGATCGGGATCATTCGCGAGAGCAATGAGTCGATCCATAGATCCTGGCTGACCACGACGTGCGGAAGCAAGTATGTCCCCATAGTGAGCATTGCGCGGTCCAGAACCCCACCAGTTTTTGAAATGCTGCGCCGCCCAGTCCTGTGTCTGATCCTCGTGGCATTGAGAGCATGCATCGGGAGCCCCGATTTCTTTCGCCAAATCGGGACGCGGAATCCTAATGCTGTGATCGCGGCGGAAATCGTGGCCCATATATGGCGTCTCGGGCATGTGGCACTCGACGCAACTCGCCCCGGTGCTGTCCATCGGGTGAAAGTGGTGAGCCGGAGTGTTCAACTCCCCCTGATGACACTGCAAACAAAGGGCGTTCCCCGGAAGCTTCAGCTTCATCGAATGCGGGTTGTGGCAGTCGCTGCAACGAACTCCAGCGTGGAACATTGCGCTCTGCACGTAGGAACCGTATACGTAAACCTCCTCTTTGATCTGCCCGTCGTGATGATAAAGGCGATCGCTGATGATCGATGGCTGGTGCGTATCGTGAAAACTCTGTCCGGCCGTGTAGCTCGGCTCCATCAGTTGACGATGAGAATGGCAGCGCGCGCAGGTTTCAACCTGCACGTTCGATTTCAGGGCCACGGTGCGCTTAGGCAGATTGGTTTCCTGGTCGATCATCCACGCTCCCTCTTCCGGCTCTTTGAGTCTGACGACGAGTCCCTTTGATTTGATGTAGGCCTTCGCCGCTGCCAGATCCGTTTCGCTCGCAGTTCCCGACGCCTTTTTCTCCTCCGCCTCGGCCCACTTCACGTGCTCAGACCCTGGTCCGTGACAGGCTTCGCAGGTCACATTCATATCCGTCCACGTCGTGTCGTAGGTGAGAGTGTCAGGGTCGAAATTCTTTTTCAGATTGGTCGAGTGGCAGTCGGCGCACATGTAGTTCCAATTAAAATGACGACGCGTCCAGTGCAGCAAATCATCGTGGGGCACGGGCTCGTCCGGATACAAGTGATACCAACGCTGGCCGCCTTCCTCTTTGGTCCGTGAATCCCAACAAACTTGCAGGGCCTGATATTTTCCTCCATCGAACGGGATCAGGTATTGCTGGAGCGGCTCGTGACCGAAGGTGTATTCGATCTTCATATCACGATACTCGCCGTCCTCGTCCTGTGCATTGACCCAGAACTCTTCCCCCTTTCGGAAGAAGCGGAATTCCTGCCCGAAATGATCGAACTCCGCATTGTCGAAATCGCCAAGCACAAATTCCTCCGTCGCCGGATTCATCGCGAGATGGTGATCACTTTTCTGCCAATCTTCATACTCCTGCTCATGGCACGAGGTGCAATTTTTCAGACCCACATATTCCGCCTCTGGAATATCATGATAGGGCGAATACGACACTTCATTTTCCGCCACTTCCTTATCAGGCCCGCAGGACATGAGAAAGGCAGCAGCAAAAGGCAGCAGAAGAAAGAAAGAACGAAGCATGAATTTCAGGAAAAGAAGATACGTCGATTACAGAAGACAAGGAACGGAAGCAATACAGAAAGCATCGACCGTTCAAAGCTCCAATGAAAACCTAACCCTGTTTGGTCCATAACCCAACCCTGCCAAGTAACTCATTCAACCCTGTTTGCAGTGAAACTCTAACTTGCCGTGACTCACTAAATTGTTTGATGATACCATCGATGACTCTTCCGAAACTGGCCGCCAAAGTCCAATGCGGAAATCGAGCGCGCTACGAAGTAGTATCCGGACACCAACTACGCTGCAGGGATCGTTGATCAATATTCCACCACCGAGAACACAAAGATCCTATCGCTTCGCCCGGCCTTTTTTCCCGATGAGGGCTGCAACGCCGGCCTGCCAGTGACTGAACACCGGCTGGCTCCTAGAGCGGAAGGGGCTTCCTTGATTCCAGTGGGAGAAAGAGAAGCATGGGGAGAAACGCCGATGAACCAGCCCACTATCCAACCAGGGTAACCGCTACCTCCGCAACGTAGGCACAGGGGGTTGCCAACACAGCCAAACCCTGTTACTTCTCGCCCGTCATGGCGGACCTGCGAGACTTTCTTACACAAACTTTTAAGCTAGCGGGAGGGCTAATGCCCTTTGAGAATTTCATGGCGATGGCGCTTTATGATCCTCACTTTGGCTACTACTCGACGACAATTCGAGACGTCGGTGGAGATCGCGGAGACTTTGCCACCTCGGCGACCCTATCGGGCGGACTGGGGCGGGCGATCGGAAAGTGGATTCAATCCGAGCAGCAACATCACGAGTGGGACGGCGCCATTTCAATCATCGAAGTCGGCGCCGGAAACGGAGCTCTCGCGCGCTCCGTTCTGGAATCCTTTGGGTGGTGGAGGAGGCGGAAAATTCGCTATCACATCGTTGATGTTTCGGAACCGCTTCGCGAAAAACAACGAGCGGCCCTGCGCGGTCTTCCCGTAAAGTGGCACACTGGTATCACCGAAGCACTGGAAGCCGTCGACGGAAAGGCCCTCGTTTTTTCCAACGAACTGGTCGACGCTTTTCCCGCAAAATGGCTGCGCTGGAGCGAAATCGAATCGCGCTGGCACGAAACCTTTGTCACCTTCTCTCCTGAAGAGGGGCTCGGAGAAACGTTCCGCTCTCTTCCCAAACTTTTCCCGGAGGATGCCTACGCCTCCCTTTCTCTGCATTCCCTGACCGACGGACAGCGTGTCGAAATTCAACCGCTCTACCAACGCTGGCTTGCCAACGTCACTGAGCAACTGGCCGAAGGCTCACTGCTCACGATCGACTACGGTGGCGACACCGAAGAGATTTACGACCGTCGGCCCGCCGGGACGTTGCGCGCCTACTATCGCCAAGAACGAATCGAAGGCAGCGAAATCTATCAACGCTTTGGCAAACAGGATCTGACCGTCGATGTGAATTTCGACGATCTCGTAGCATGGGGCGAAGACTTCGAAATGGAAACCGCAAGCCTCGAAACGCAGGGCGAGTTTTTGCATCGATACGGCGAGGGTAAAGACCCCATGGCGGAAGGAAAAGTCGGGGAGGCGTTCAAGGTGCTGCTGCAACGGAAGTAGAGAGAGCGTCGTTCCCTCAATTTTGCCGCTTGCCACTCTCCCGATCGAAACTACCATATCCCTACGGATGAAAATCTCGACGCACAGCACCAACATTCCTGTTCTCCCGCTCGCTCTTGAGCTGGTGCTACTGGGCTAGTCTGCCCGGTCCCGTCTTTTCTCCCAACGTTTGACTCTCGCTTTGTCGGGTGAACCATGTCCCGACGTTTCCCTTTTTTCTTAAATACAGAAAACCCATGAAACCTGAATCCATCCAGAAGTACCGACCGTTCCCAACGGTCGATCTCCCGGACCGGCAGTGGCCGGACCGAACCATCACGCATGCCCCGATATGGTGTAGCGTTGACCTTCGCGACGGGAATCAGGCACTACCGATTCCTATGAGCGTCGATGAAAAAATTCGTCTCTTTGACGAGCTCGTTCGCATCGGCTTCAAACAAATCGAGGTGGGATTTCCCTCCGCTGCCGATACGGAATTCAATTTCTTACGAGCCTTGGTCGATCAGAACCGCATCCCCGATGATGTCACAATCCAGGTCCTCGTTCAGGCTCGCGAACACCTCATTCGTCGCACTTTCGAAAGTCTCGTCGGCGTGAAAAAGGCGATCGTGCACTTGTACAATTCGACCTCCCCTTTGCAGCGCAAGATCACATTCAGCGATGCTTCGCAGGAGAAGATCAAACAGATCGCAGTCGACGGAGCGGAATTGATCAAGGAGCTCGTTCCCACTTTGCCCGACACCGAGATCACCTTGCAGTATTCACCGGAAAGCTTTTCGGACACCGAACTCGACTACGCGCTCGACGTTTGCAACGCCGTTTCTGCAGTCTGGGAGCCAACTCCCGACAAAAAGATCATCCTCAATCTTCCTGCGACCGTCGAGTGGACAACCCCGAACGTTCACGCCGATCAGATCGAATGGTTTTGTCTCCACGTCGACAATCGAGAGAGCTCGATCATCAGCTTGCACACCCACAACGATAGAGGCACCGGAATCGCTGCGACCGAACTCGGATTGCTCGCGGGAGCGGATCGCGTTGAGGGGACCCTTTTCGGAAACGGAGAACGCACCGGAAATCTCGACATCGTGATCGTTGCTTTGAACATGAGCAGCCACGGTATCGAGACGGGACTCGATTTTTCCGACTTGTCCTCCACTCGCCGCATCTACGAAGAGACGACTCGGCTCACCGTGCCAGAGCGTCAGCCTTACGCGGGTGAATTGGTATTCACCGCCTTTTCGGGAAGCCATCAGGACGCGATCAAGAAAGGCTTTGATCGTCGTACCAAAGATGTCGAACAGGCAGGCGGCGACCATTTCCCCTGGGGCGTCCCCTATCTCACGATCGACCCGCAGGACATCGGACGCAGCTACGAGGCGATCATTCGCATCAACAGCCAGAGCGGAAAAGGCGGTGTCGCCTACGTGCTCGATCGCGAGCACGGGTTCGACCTCCCCAAAGCAATGCATCCTCAAGTTGGCAAGTTCGTCTATGACTGCGCAGACTCGGAAGGTCGCGAACTTTCCAACGAAGAGATCGGAGACATCTTTTTTCGGGAGTTTGTCAACAATGACGCGCCAATGAATCTCGAGGAGTTTGAACTCGATCACACAGCAATATCGAAAGGCGAAGTTGTCTGCAATGCCACCGTCAAGATCGGAGGCGAATCTTTTCGAGGAAACGGGAAAGGGAACGGTCCGATCAATGCCTTTGTCAACCTGCTGGAGGGATCCGGACACAAAGATTTTAAGGTGACCGACTATCGAAGCCAGGCATTGCGCGGCGGTTCCGATGCGGATTCGGCTGCCTACGTTCAAGTGCAGGAAGAAAGCACAGGAAAACTGCTCTGGGGATGCGGGGTCGATCCGTCGATCGAGATGGCCGGACTCAAGGCTCTGATCTGCGCATGGAATCTTCTCCACACGACTGAAACAGAAGAAGCATGAGCAAAAAAGCGATTCTCTTTGATCTCGACGGGACCCTGCTCGATACGCTGCGGGACCTCGCCGACTCCGGCAACGAGGTCCTCGCCGCGCGCGGATTTCCCTCACACCCAGTCGATGCCTACCGTAGCTTCATCGGTAACGGAATGATGAATCTCGTCCGGGACATTTTCCCGGACGGACACCGCCCGGATGAAGGTCAGGAAACAGCTCAAGTTCTGGTAGAGTATCGGGAGGCCTACGGACGAAACTGGAAAAACACGACCCGTCCCTACGAAGGAATCAACGAGCTGCTCGACACCCTGACCGAACAGCAAACCCCTATTGGAATTTTGTCCAATAAGGCGCACGATTTCACCGAGAAATGCGTCGACGCGTTTCTCGGCAACTGGAATTGGGATGTCGTACTCGGCGCTCGAGAAGGAATCCCAAAAAAACCTGATCCCGCTGGAGCAATCGAAGCAGCGGAGCGACTTGGCGTCACCGCGGCGGACTGCTGGTTCGTGGGTGATTCCGACGTCGATATGTTCACTGCGGTGAACGCAGGAATGCATGCCATTGGAGTGAGCTGGGGATTTCGCAGCGCGGAAGAACTGCGGGCGGCGGGGGCAGAGATTGTGATACAAAATCCAGCGGAATTGCTTAAATAGGGGGGAAGCAGACTGCCATTTTATTGAAGGAAATCCTTACTTCTTCGCTGCATTTTACTCCTTTCCTCTTGTTTTATCCAATAGTGTATCAGACGGCGGTTCAGGTTTCCTTTTGGTGGCTTTATTCTTATCTACCTTACCCTCTCCATCGGTCACTAATTCAGAGAGGATCTCGTGGTTCGCAGTGGTGGGCTTTACATTTCTCCTGACATTGCGGGTGCAGGCGAATAGAGATCAATCCTGTTGACTGATCATCTCAGGAACGACATCGACAAGTAGATCGTGCAGGCTGGCCGCTGCCTTTTTTCCGACGTTCATCACCTCCCCGTGATCAAGCGACTCGCCCGACATTCCGGCACCGTAATTGGTAAGACACGAGAGACCGACCACATGCATTCCGAGAGCTCGTGCCTGTATCGCTTCGGGGACAGTAGACATGCCTACGGCGTCCGCCCCCAGCGTTCGCAGCATTCGAATCTCGGCTGGCGTTTCATATTCGGGACCATTAACCCAGGCATAAACGCCATCATGCAACGAAATGCCAATTTCATCGGCTCTGGCTCGAAGCATTTCGCGAAGCGCTTTCGAATAAACCTCGGTCTGGTCAACGAAATGCGGCCCGCCGGCCAGAGGAGAGAGATGAGCGAGATTCAGATGATCGTTCAGCATCATCCAACTGCCCGGCTGAAAATCCGGGTTCACGATTCCAGCCGCATTGGTGAGCAAAACCATTTCCGCACCCAACTGATGAAATAATCGAACTGTCGCTGCAGCTTCCCGGGCCGACCATCCCTCATAGGTATGAACTCGCCCCTGTGCGATTGCGATAGGCTCCCCAGCGAGCATACCCACATGCAACTTTCCGGCATGACCTTCGACGCCGCTGACCGGCAACCGATCGATATCGTCATACCCAACGCTGACTGTGTTTTCCAGCGAGTCCACGAATCCTCCCAATCCTGAGCCAAGAACCAAGCCAATTCTTGGTTTCTGGCCCCATTCACTGAGGGACTCTGGGAGGGAAAATTCGGAAAAGCTCATAGTCTCAGGATGAACGATTTTTGACTGCCTCGCAAATCTCCTGATGAAGAAGTTCCAGTTCCGACGTTTCGATACCAGTGCCTCTCGCTCGACGCAACGGCTCGCCCCATAGCATCCCCCGACGGCTCCCGCACCAACAACTGCGATCGTCTGATGGAACTATCTTTTGTGGTCTTCCCCATTTCGATTGGTCGGTAACGCGAACTCTCCACCGTCGCAAGCTCCTTGACGAATGGGAATGCGCTTATTGAGTGAACCATGTCCATCGCTACTGAAATCCTCTCCGCAACAGATCAGTTATTGTCTGACCTCGAAGGTCTTTCTTTTTCCGAACCCGTTGCGGTCATCTACAATCCCCTGACTTATGCGCGAGCTTCTCACGAGAAATTTGTGAAGCGGTTTGCCGGATCTCCAAAGCGGGTGCTCATGATGGGGATGAATCCCGGACCATGGGGCATGGCCCAGACCGGGGTTCCATTCGGCGAAATCCCTGCGGTTCGTGATTGGATGGGGATATCAGCACTTGTGCAAAAACCAGATCCCGAGCACCCAAAACGCCCCATCGTTGGATTTGAATGCGAAAAATCAGAGGTATCCGGACGGAGGCTCTGGGGGCTATTCTCCGAAACCTACCCGAATCCTGATGATTTTTTCCGTGATCACTATGTCGTCAATTACTGTCCGCTCGTCTGGATGGAAGAATCAGGACGAAATCGAACCCCTGATAAATTACCGAAAGCGGAAATGGCCCCTGTCTCTTCAGCATGCGATAGATACATTCAGAAACACCTTGAGTTACTACAGCCAGAATTTGCAATCGGTATCGGAGCCTTCGCAGAGGCCTGCCTGGCCCGCATAGCGAAAAAAGCCGGACTCACCCCCGAAATCGGACGTATCCTTCACCCAAGCCCAGCGAGCCCGGCGGCAAACCGCGACTGGGCCGGAACAGCCACCAAACAATTGAAAGAAATCGGAATCTGGAAGTAGGCTTTTTACTACCTGACATAAATTTATAAATTTTGAATCATCGCTTGACCTCGCTTCATCTTCGATTGAGGTCACTTGCTCACTAATATTCAAATGGCAACCCAATTATATAGACTTCCAACGACACTGGCATCAGTTCAGTGGTATAGCCATAGTACCCTCGCAACGGAATCACATCTTCGTAGTCATTTGGATCAAACCAACCCAATGGAGAGCATGGATAAACCCGTGCCGGCCTTTAAGTATTGTTACCCCATGTTTGAGACAACTGAACTGCTTCTACTGGATGAAGATAGAGATAACAAACAAGGGAGGCCCAAGTTCACGCAATAAGTTTGTAATTGAACAAGTTTCGTGAACCCGCTCTCCGAGAGGAAGCGGGTTTTTTTGTACCTACCCCGTGCCGGATCAGTACTCCAAATAGAACAGCAGGTCTAGCCCCCTGCGGCACTCCACCGGTACGAAATGCAAAGCCTGCATTTTATACGACGACAGAATCGGTCGACTGATGCGGGTTCTTTCACCGCTATCTTCATCAGAATTTTCAAGTCGCAGCACCAGCGGTTCTGGATAGTTTGTCTGGCTGAGCCAGACTCAGAGCTTGTCTTCGAGGTCGAGAAGTCGCCTTGCGATTGTTTGATCCAAAACCGTCACGGCCCGGAGCATTACCGGGGCGCGGCTTGCCAACGAATAAACAAGGGGGCGTATATTCCGGAGTGGCGACACTGATTTGCATTTAGATTGTGGCAGGTCCAACGCCTGTCGTTGTTAGATGATCCTGTTGAAAGGCAGGGAAAGGGAAGTCCGCCTGGGCTTTCCGCCTCGAACCACGGTTTGGGGACAGCCAGTCAAACCCAGTTCTGTGAGCTTCGCGGATTTACAGTCCGCGGAGCTATGTCGGAAGATGGGGGCACTACCGCTGTAGATGGGACTGATAAAGATAGAGGCATACCCCCTCCGCCTCGCCCGGAAATATGTCGGGCGGGGAGGATCCAACTCTTTTAAATTTTCCCTTTATCCTTTTCCTTTTCTCAGCCAAGCGAAGTCACAACAGATTCTCTGCAGGAAAAAGATAATGATAAATAAAAGGAGATTGGGCAGCAACCTCACCACTTGCGACAAGCTCCGTAAGCCGTACAATCCACCCCTGAATCAGGAACCCTTTTTTTACTCATGGCGCAACAACGCAAACAATTTCCTTTCGACGAGTTCGAACCCAAATGGCAACGGCATTGGGACGAGCAGAAAACCTTTTCCGTCCCCAATCCTGGCGATGAAGGCTTCGATCTATCCAAGCCGAAATACTACGTGCTCGACATGTTCCCCTACCCCAGCGGAGCTGGACTTCACGTGGGGCACCCGGAAGGCTACACCGCCACGGATATCATCACGCGATACAAGCGGATGAATGACTTCAATGTCCTTCACCCCATGGGCTGGGACGCCTTTGGTCTCCCCGCCGAACAGCATGCCATCAAGACCGGTGAGCATCCCCGCATCAATACCGAGAACAACACCAACAATTTCCGGCGCCAACTCAAAAGTCTTGGCTTCGCCTACGATTGGGATCGCGAGATCAACACGACCGATCCCGACTACGTCAAGTGGACTCAGTGGATTTTTCTTCAGCTCTACAACTCCTATTTCTGCGAAGAAGAAAAAAAGGCGAAACCAATTTCCGAGTTGGAAAAGCAGGGTTTGTCTCGCGAAGAAATCGACAATCTACGTCTCGCCTATGTCGCCGAAACGCCAGTGAACTGGTCACCCGATTTGGGCACAGTTTTGGCAAACGAAGAGGTCGAGGAGTGGCGTGCCAAAGGTCACACCGTCGAGCGTCGCCCTTTGCGCCAGTGGATGTTGCGAATTACCGCTTATGCACAGCGATTGATCGATGAGTTGGAAGGTCTCGACTGGCCAACTGGAATCAAGTTGTTGCAGACCAACTGGATCGGCCGAAGTGAAGGGGCTGAAGTCGATTTCACGATCGATGGGGAATCCGTCACCGTTTTCACTACCCGACCCGACACCTTATTCGGCGCGACCTACATTGTTCTCGCTCCCGAGCATCCACTCGTCGACCAGATCACGACCGACGATCAGCGCGAGGCAGTCGAAGCCTACAAAGTCGCCTGCTCCGGAAAGTCCGACCTCGAACGAACCGAATTGGCGAAGGAGAAAACCGGAGTATTCACTGGCGGCTACGCCATCAATCCGGTGAACGAGGAAAAGATTCCCGTCTGGATCGCCGACTACGTCATGATGGGCTATGGAACCGGAGCGATCATGGCCGTACCCGCACACGATGATCGCGACTCCGAGTTCGCAGAGAAATTCGATATCCCCGTTATCGAAGTTGTCGAAGCTCCTGCCGACAGCGAAGAAAAATGCTTCACCGGAAACGGAACTGCCATCAATTCCGGATTTCTCGACGGCCTCCCCACTCCCGAAGCCAAAGAGAAAATCACTTCGTGGCTCGAGGAAAAGGGTCTCGGGAAGAGGACAATCAATTTCAAGCTCCGAGACTGGCTCTTTTCGCGACAGCGCTACTGGGGAGAGCCGTTTCCCATCGTTTGGAAAAACGGCAACCACGAAGCCTTGCCGGAATCGGAATTGCCCTTGCTCGCTCCCGAGTTGGGAGATTACAAGCCGACCGGAACGCCCGAACCGTTGCTCTCCAAAGCAACGGACTGGGTCGATCTCGGCGACGGAGTCACTCGCGAAACGAACACCATGCCCCAGTGGGGCGGGTCCTGCTGGTACTACCTCCGCTACTGCGATGCCCAGAATCCAGACGCGCCCATCGGCAAAGAAGCCGAGCAATACTGGATGGCAAAGAATGGAAACCCGGGAGGCGTCGATCTGTATATCGGCGGCACCGAGCACGCCGTGTTGCACCTCCTTTACGCGCGCTTCTGGCACAAGGTCTTGTTTGACCTCGGCCACGTTTCCACCCCGGAACCCTTTCAGAAATTGGTGAACCAGGGACTCATCATGGGTGAGGACGGACAGAAGATGTCCAAGTCCCGCGGCAATGTCGTAAACCCTGACGAAGTCGTCGAACTCTATGGGGCCGATTCCTTGCGTCTCTACGAAATGTTCATGGGACCTCTCGAGCAGGTAAAGCCATGGTCGATGAAAGGCGTCGAAGGCGTCTTCCGTTTTCTCGCCCGCGTCTGGCGTCTCGTCATGGACACGGATCAGGAAAGCGAATGGATTCTCTCCGAGAAGCTCGACGAGTTAGATCCTAACAAAGCGACGAACAAGGTCGTTCATGCTACGATCAAGAAAGTGGGAGATGACATCGAGTCGATGAACTTCAACACTGCGATCTCTCAGATGATGGTCTGCACCAACGAATTGACGAAACTGGACCAAGTTCCCGTTTCGTCTGTCGTCACGCTCTTGCACTTATTGAACCCGTTTGCACCTCACCTTTCGGAAGAACTCAACGCTCGCCTGGCTGAAAAATTTGATTCCGTGAGCGGCGAAGAATTTGCCAACCGTTTCTGGCCACAATTTGACGAGGCCTGCCTCATCGAAGACGAGATCGAAATTGTCGTGCAAGTGAACGGCAAGGTTCGCGACAAGATTTTCGTCGCGAACGACGCTCCAAAAGAGGACGTCGAAAAAGCCGCGATGGAGAGCGAAAAGGTTCAATCTTTCATTGAAGGACAAACCGTTCGCAAGGTCATCGTCGTACCCGGCCGACTCGTGAATGTGGTGGCAAATTAGAGAAGGTTGCCCCGAGCACCTAACCCTGTTAGGATCGCGACCCAACCCTGTTAGGTCTGCCACCCGACCCGGTTGAGCACCACCCTGTTATTTCCATGTCCGCTCCTCCCAATTTCCGCAAAGCAAAGCTCTCCGCCATGTCGCTGGCCAAGGTCGGTAATCCAGTCAAAAACGAGCCGTTTCAGGTTTCGCAGTCGCTTTGCCGATTCAATGACGAAGAGGCAGAATTGCTGACACACTGCTTCTTGAAATCGTTTCGTGCGCTGGAGCTGCACCATCTCGACCATCACACCTCAGTGGAGAGTAATGAGCTTTTTGGCTACGCCGCCTCCATTTTTGATGACAACGGGACGCTGCTTGAGCAGGGCGCGAATATCGCGCGTCATCTCCGCTCCCAATCCAACCACCCGAACATCAAATCAGGCGATCTTTGCGTCGCGCTGATCAACGACATCGGAATGGGAGGAGTGGCAGTGCAGGCAATCAGCATCGTGAAATCGGAAAGCAAGGTTCCCTTTCTCCAGATCTCGGAGCGGGACGGCGATCTTGTTCTCACGACCGAGCAGGGAATCTACCCGGACAAGATCGACAAGGGCTGCCTGATCATAAATCACGGCCGGGCCGATGGATTTTCGGTTTACCTCTTTGATAAGGGTGGTGGCGGAACGAATTTCTGGGTCCGGGAATTTTGCGGTGCCCGGCCGGTCACCAACGATGATTTCCTGACTCGTCGTTACGGGGAACTCTGTGTTGCCTTTGCCGAAAAAGGACTGCCGGAAGACACTCCACAAGAGGAAAGGATGAAGGTCGCGAGCAAGGCGATGAATTATCTCAATGAAACTGATGAGTTCGAGCTCGATACATTCGAATCCACTGCTTTGGAAGAACCGGAGCGAATCGAGCAATTCAAGACTTTCAAAGAAGATTACGAAGAGGAGCAGGGCGAACCGCTCAAGGAATCCTTTACTGTTTCAAAAAAGGAAGCGGAAAAAGCTGAGTCAAAACTGAAGAGCCGCATGAAGCTCGATGTTGGAGTGACGATGCAGTTTTCCTCCGGCTTCATCCACGAAGCGAACCGCTTCATGGAGCGCGGTCATGACGAGGAGAAGCAGATGGACTTCGTGAAGATCTATTTTCACAAGGAATTGTGAAGCCGAAATGGAAATTGTTAAGTTGGGGGTTTCCTGATATTTTCCACCACTGCCCCCCTTTTATGACTTTCACTCGATCCCTCAGGATCTTTGCTTCCGTGGCAACAGCCGCTAGCGTTCTGACTACTGCCAGTTGCGGACTCATCGGCATGGCAATTGCTCTCGCTCCACTAAAGCTGATGTTCGCCTGCCTTCCGGAAGGGACCAAAATTGATATCCCCGGCGGGGAAACGCAGAAAATTGAAACGCTCAGGACCGGTGATCAGGTAATCGGATTTGATGGTGAACCTGTACAGATCCTACAGATTCACGGGTATCTTGAGGATGCCGACGAAAGTGAATTTCACGCCGTGACTTTTTCAAACGGATCGACTGTCGACCTCTGCAGCATGCACCGCATCGAGGGGATTCGGGCAAAGAGTCTAAAGGTAGGACGGAAACTCCCAAGCGGACTTTCCGTTGTCGAAAATCGAGTCTATCGCGGGGTAGAACGCTCCTACGATATTCTTACGGAAGATGCTGGTTACTGTATCGGTGGCGTTGCCGTAAACAGCATGATCGAAGAAATGTACAAAGCCGGGCAAATTGGCGCCGTTCGCGAGTGAGCGGAATGTAAGGGCTGCCATTTTGCTCTTCTCAAAAATGGAAAAACAACTCATCAAATCCTGGCTCTGAAATGGCAGGGCAGATGGCGTGCGGCTGGAAACGACCAGCCAACATCGAAGCGACCACATCTACGAGGCCACAATAAAGCCGCTTTCTTCAGCTTCCGAAAATCATACGGCTTTGAAGCTGGAATTCCATGATTTCCCTAGCGAATGGAAAGCTCCAGGCTGCATGCCACCTCGACAGACAGCACAAAATTTCAATTGCACTAGGCCGGAACTCTCACGAACTCCGCTACGTCGATACTTTGTAGCGGAATTCGTGAGAATTCCGACATAATTCGAAACAAGATCCACTCGCCCTGGCAGTGCGCGGCACTGGCCAGCCCCCTATTTCATCTCACGGAGGATTGCCAACGCCCAGATTTTCGCATGCGTATGAAGACCACACCTCGCAGCACCAAACTACACCCTCTTCAGCGTCCGGAACTTCGCGGCAACGCGCTCGAAGAGATGCTCTTTAATCTGCTCGCCACTGAGGCGTGCGATGGACTCATTCATAAATCCGAGACTGATGATCTGCCTCGCATCTTCGGCAGGAATGCCTCGTGCCTGGAGGTAAAAAATCTCTTCATCACTGATCTGCCCAGAGGTAGAACCGTGCGAGCATTTCACTTGGTCGGCATCAATTTCGAGGCCTGGCATCGCGTTGGCTTCGGCCCTATCGCTTCCGAGAAGGTTGCGACAGGTTTGGTAGGAATCGGTGTGGTGCGATCCGGGATGAACCTGAATCAATCCTTCGAAAATCGTGCGTGACTCGTCGTAGAGAGCGTTTTTGAAAAGCAGATCACTTGTCGTGTGCTGGGCCTCGTGCGACTGCCAAGTGCGCTGGTCGTATTCCTGGTTGTGGTTGGCCAGACTCGCTGCGAGCACCTGGATATCAGAACCGTCTTTCATCATGCGGTTCATGGACTCATTGCGGAGCCACGATGAACCGAGATTTACAAAGGCAGCCTTGATGCGAGCGTCGCGCCCGGCGCGGGAACTGTTGATCTGGACGTGCTTGGCACCCACGTCGCTCGCGTCCTGCAGGGCAACATACTGAAGCCGCCCCGCCGTCTCGGCGACAAGATCGACCATTCCAACAACGAGGCTGTTCTCGTCGGTCCCGACGGACTCGAAAGTTTCCATCACAGAGACGGAAGCGTTTTCACCGGCAATCACGAGGGTGTGAGGAAAGACAGTCTGGAAGTCGCCTCCAGCAAAATGGTTCACCACCACCGGCTTTTCCAACTCAACGCCTTTGGAAACATGAATGAAGGTTCCGCTGAGAGAAGCCGCTCCGTGCAGCGCGGCGAACTTGGCTCCGCCAAGTGTCGCTTCCTCTTTCATGAAGTGTTCCTGAACCAGATCACTGTGCTCGACGAGCGCTTGATCAAAAGGAAGACACACTACGCCCTCTGCAACACCATCGGTCTCGGAGTATATGAGACGATTATTGGCGAAAACGAAGTGGGCAGCGTAGTCCTGCACTCGCTCTGCCTTGGCACGCTCGATGAGAACCTTTTCGTCAGCAACTGGAGCAGCGGGAACGAGCTCAGAAAAGCGAATCTGTTTGAGATCGGAAAACCTCCACTTTTCGTCTGTGCGAGAAGGGTCAGGAGCGACAAGGAATGCCCCCCAACAATCCTTCTGATGCTTGACATACCAATCAGGAAGCTTTTGATCTGATTCCTGAACAGGTGGTGCGGCCATCCACGGCGCTGTTTCCTCGGAACTCATAGAAAGGTCAGAATGGGCAGTAGTTATCGAAATGTTCTAGATGTTTTTGGCAATTCCGTGCTGGCAGATCAGCCTACACTTCCTTCCATTTCCATATCGATAAGGCGTTTGAGCTCGACACTGTATTCCATCGGGAACTCCCGAACGAGATCATTGACGAAACCATTCACACTCAGGCTCATGGCTTCCCCTTCACTGAGACCACGCTGCTGCATGTAGAAAATCTGGTCTTCACTGACTTGGCTCACGCTCGCTTCATGCTGCGTGGCATGCTGGTTACCGCGAACAGTAATGGCCGGGTAGGTGTCCGTACGACTGTTCGTATTAATGAGCAACGCGTCACATTCCGTGTTGTTCTTGCAGCCCTTGAGATGCTTCGGAATGTGAACCTGTCCACGATAGGTGGAACGGCCTTCCCCGACGGAGATTGATTTGGCAACGACGTTGGAGGTTGTTTCGTCAGCGGCGTGAATCATTTTCGCACCTGTGTCCTGATGCTGGCCATCATTGGCGAGAGCAATGGAAATCACTTCGCCACGAGCCTTTCGGCCCTTCATGATCACACCGGGATACTTCATTGTTAAACGAGATCCGATATTACAATCGATCCAGCGAATCTCGGCATTCTCGTGAGCCATGCCTCGCTTCGTAACCAGATTAAAGACATTGTTCGACCAGTTCTGTACCGTGATGTATTGGATCTTCGCATCCTTCATCGCGACCAATTCCACAACAGCAGAGTGCAGTGTCGCCGTCTCGAATTTTGGTGCCGTGCACCCTTCCATGTATGTCACCTCAGCACCTTCATCAACAATGATAAGTGTACGTTCAAACTGTCCAAAATTTTCCGCATTGATTCGGAAATACGCCTGCAATGGATGGGACACCTTGACTCCCGGAGGCACGTAAATGAAGCTTCCCCCGGAGAAAACAGCGCTGTTCAGAGCAGAAAACTTATTGTCGCCGGTCGGAATGACTTTACCGAACCACTTACGGAAAATGTCGGGGTGCTCACGAAGTCCTTCCGTGGAGTTCACGAAAATAACGCCCTCCTTTTCGAGCGATTCCTTCACGTTAGAATAGGCAGCTTCGGAATCGAACTGCGCTTCGACACCTGCAAGAAACTTTCGCTCTTTTTCGGGAATACCGAGGCGCTCAAATGTCTCCTTCACATCGTCAGGAACTTCTTCCCAACTGCGCGTCGGTTTCTGACCTTTCGCTAGGTAGTAACGAATGTCCTTGAAGATAATGTTCTCCAGATCCTTGGAAGCCCAGTGCGTCGGCATTGGCTTATCCTGAAAAACCTTGAGAGCTTTCTTTCGAAACTCCCGAATCCAGTCCGCCTCGCCTTTAGCGTTTGAGATGAAATCAAGTGTCTCTTCCGTCAGACCATATCCCGCATCGTATTCATACTCTTCGGGATAGGAAAAGTTACCTTCGCTCTGGTCAATATTGACCGCTTCCAATGTAGCTGTGTCAGGCATTTCGTAAGTTTCTATTTCAGATTCGGCGGCTCTGATAAGTTAGGCAGTCACGGCCAGTTCCTCGGTCACCCAGTCGTATCCTTTTTCTTCCAATTCGAGGGCAAGCTCCTTGCCCCCGCGTTTCACGATACGACCATCGCTCATCACGTGAACGACATCGGGAACGATGTAATCGAGGAGACGCTGGTAGTGGGTAATGACAAGAAATCCACGATCGGGAGAACGCATGCGATTAACGCCTTC
>Ga0181587_10000363_pt1 | contig 37357 bp, 30 predicted proteins | sample 071ome_27_FD_132463 | JGI IMG/M metagenome (GOLD analysis project Ga0181587, IMG submission 132463) | Coastal salt marsh microbial communities from the Groves Creek Marsh, Skidaway Island, Georgia - 071409AT metaG (megahit assembly) | ecosystem: Environmental > Aquatic > Marine > Intertidal... | reverse complement strand
GACGTCAGCTCCCGTTGCCGCCGAAAAACCCCGGGCCCGGGAAGAAATAAGACTTCAATTGCTGTGTATTCGTGCCGGTGCCGACCTGGCAATCCTCAATGCCCTGCCGCATATGGGGGCCGGACAACTGGGCGCCAGACACAAGGCGCTGCTGACAAGTCTGCTGGGTGCCCTTGGCATCGGGTCAGAGAGCATCGAGGTGGAAAGCAAACCGTTTACTTGGCCCATGGTGACGGGCCTGCATGTGGACAATAGTCCGCGAGCGGCTGCTACGGCATTGCTGGCCTACCTGCAGCAGAAGCAGTCCGACTGGTCGTTCGGCAAATTGCTGGTGATGGGTGAGAATGCACTGCATCCGGTGTTCATTTCCGCGGATGATGCGGAGGAGTCGCCAGCCGGGCCTGCAATTGATCAGGGAAAATGGAAGCTAGCCCAGACCCGCAGCCTGGATGAGTTGCTGCAGCACCCCGAATTGAAGAAGGAAGCGTGGAAACGCATCAGGACGCTGCTGTCCTGAAGCTGCTGCGAAAACCAGCCCTGCGCCATGGACGCTCTCAAATTCAGGACAATGGAAAAGGCCGACCTGGCCACTGTCGTCAAGATAGAGAATGACTGCCAGTCACATCCCTGGTCGCTGATGCAATTCCTGGAAGGTATCGATGCCGGTCACTGCGGCTGGGTGGTCTGTCGCGAGTATGAAGGCAACGAAGTGATGGTGGGATTTGCAGTGGTGTCGACCGTACTGGATGAAAGCACGCTCCTGAATATCTGTGTCAGGCCGGCTTTCCAGCACCAGGGTGTTGGCAGGCAGGTTCTCGACTTCCTGCTGCAGCAGGCAAGCGGTGAAAACATCAGCCGGTATTTCCTGGAAGTGCGGGCGTCCAACCGGATTGCCATTCGCCTGTATGAAAGCCTGGGCTTTCGCAGGTTGTCAGTACGTAAATCCTATTATCCCGCCATAACCGGTCGCGAGGACGGGCTGGTCTATGGCTTTGACCTGTCCTCGCGGGATTCTACTTGAGCGGATTCCGGATCCGGTTCTTCCGCGGTCGTCCACGGCTCATCGTCTTCCTTGATTACGCGGCGCTTTACCCAGGCCAGCAGCTTGAAGACGGTAACCGCGAGCAGGGCGAGAACCAGGATAATGACAAAAAAGAGCAGGGTGGTGAGGACGAATGAGTTGACCTCCTCGGCAGGAATGTCTGCGAAATTGATCACGGCGAATACCGAGGCAACGCCTACCAGGATGCCCGAAAGCGTGTTTCGGGTCTTCTTGTTCATCTTCCTGGCCATGTGTGTTCCTACAGTGCCGCCAGTGCGTCCAGCAGGCGGCGATTGTCCTCAGGTGTCCCGATCGTGATGCGCAGTTTATCCTGCAGCCTGTCCTCGGATTTGAAATAGCGCACCAGGATGCCCTGTTCCTTCAATGCCAGGTACGTGGCTTCCGCTTCCAGTCCCTGCGGCACAGCTGCCAGGATGAAATTGCTCTGGCTGTCCGGGACTACGTAGCCGGCCTTGCGCAGTGCCTGGGTCACCACGGCGCGCTCACCGCGCACCCTTTTCCAGGTATCGTGGGCATATTCCTGGTCCTCGATGGCTGCCTGGGCAAGCGCCTGCGAGATCAGGTCCGTGTTGTAGCTGTCCTTGGTCTTCATCAGCGGCCCGATGAGCGCAGGTGAGGCAAGTCCGTAAGCCATGCGCAGGCCGGCCAGGGAATAGCCCTTGCTGAAAGTGCGCAGTATCAGCACGTTGTCGTGATCGCGAACAAGCTGGGCTGAATCATAGGCGATGTCAGGGTCGACGAAATCGATATAGGCTTCATCGAGCAGCAGGACGCCATTGTAGGCGGCAGCCAGTTCTTTTATCTGCGCGACAGGCACGAGGGTGCCTGACGGGGCATGGGGATTGACGAGGAACGCCATGCGGGCACCGGAATGGTTCAGCAGCTCGCCGTAGTTGTCCGGCATATGCCAGTTGTCGTCGAGTTCGAACACGGTCATCCCGCAACCATGGGCAGCGGCGAGCACCTGGTAGAGCGTATAGGTGGGCCGGGCAACGGCAATACTCTGCGTGGTTTCCACGAAGGTGGCGATAGCCATGCGCAACAGTTCATCGCCGCCATTGGTAACGATGACATTCTCACCGGACAAACCGTGCAGTTTGGCGATGGCATTTGCCAGACTGCGGGCTGTAGGCGGCGGATACTGCCGCAGGCGGGCGACATCGCACCTGGCGAGTGCCTCGCTGACACGTGGACTGGGCGGATAGGGGTTCTCGTTGGTGTTGAGTTTCAGGATGCCGGGGGCGTCGATCTGCTCGCCGGGCACATAGGCCGCCATTGCCTGGATGTTCTTGCGTTCGTAAGCCATTGGTTGTTTGGTTGCCGCCTTTGCTATGGGAGGTATGTTGTCAGCCGGTTGTTCCAGCCGGGAAGCCAGCGCGACTCGTTCCTGTCCGCGGGGGCGTTCTGCACTCGCGTGGCGAGAATGTCGCGCGCTGCAGTCACGAAGGCTTCAAGGGCTGCCGTGCCTGATGCGCTCGTTTCCTCCAGTGCGCCCATGCCGGCCAGCACCTGCTTCAATCCCCAGCCCTGGTTGTTGTAGGTTTCGCGCGGGGAAACACCCGTGCCCTTGAAATTAACATAATCGATGAGGGCATATAAGCCATGAGGGGGGGCGCTTGCCGCAACTGCGTTAAAATTGCGGGTGATCATTGCGGTGATCCCGGCATCTGTTTCACCCGCCACGATATCCGCGAGGGCTTTTTCGAAGCGGGCAATGATGAAAGCCGTCTGTTCAGTCATGTGCGTTTCCAGGAAGCCGCGCAGTTCCCGCATGCGGGGTGACTGCATGTCAGCCTGGAAGGTTTCGCGGTCGGGCCAGGGTGCTGCAAAATTCGCCGCGATTATCCACGCCGGAATCGCCACGCCCTTGTCCTGCATGAAATGCATCAGATCCGGGAAGCTCTGCTGGAAAATGTCAGCCTGGTCCTGCCGGTACCAGATGAAGTGCCCGATGCCCAGCGACGGAAAATTCTCGCCTGCGTTCCAGGCTGTCAGGCAGGCAGGGTTGCGATTGCATTCGTTGGCATAAACCTGTTCCCCGATCCAGGCGACCTGGTTTTCCTGGAGCTGCGGGTAGGCTTGCCCCTGCAAGTGGAGCGGGAACAGGGCGAGGCCGGCCAGGAAGGAACATGCAATGAGCCCCGGTATGAGTCCGGTCAAATTAATCCGCGCCAAGGGGTGTTAATCTTTCTTTATTTAAGGGAAACTGGCAGAATTCTAGCATAATGTGTTGAGAGTTCAGCCCGTTAAAATGGATATTTAAAGGGGATTATCAACCTCAGGTCCCGCAGCGGGACAGTTGCCAGCTAAGATTCACAGTCCAATGACTTGACATGGAATGCCAGTAACAGGATGTTGTGCATTCCATGACGTATCCCCGCGGTGACGGGTTGTATCGTCAGGCAAACCGGAAGTATTTATCGGGTACGACAGTGGTAGAAAACACCTCTACAGAAGACGTCGCCATCGCTCCTGAAAACAGCAAGCAGGACGTTACGGCCAGCATTCCTGCGGAAGATGAATTCGTTCGCCGGTTGGCCGCCCTCTACAAGCAGCTGAAATTCGCCAAAAACCTCAAGAAGGCGATGAAAGAGGTTGAAGGTACCATCCTGGAACTGATGGGCTGCAAGATGTTCACCATTTTCCAGAGTGTGGACAACGGCAAGGAAATCGTTGCCAGCTTCAAGGGCGATACCCGTCCCAAAGACCCGAAAGAAAAAGACATCGAGATCCGTGTTCCCTTCACCCCGACTTCACTGGCCGGTTATGTCGCTCTCAGCCAGCGCCCGATCCTTGTCGAGGACGTTTACGACGCCGACAAGCTGACCGAGATTCATGCGCGCCTGAAATGGGACAAGAGTTTCAGTGAATCCCAGGGCCTGTTCTTCAAGTCAATGATCGTGGTGCCGATCAAGGACGACATCCTGCTCGGCGTCGTCCAGTTGATACGCTTCAAGGAAGACCCGGTGTTCAGCGCCACCGATCTCAAGCATGCCCAGATGTTGGCGCAGATGCTCGCCAAGCAGTTCCGTTCCGAATTCCAGAGCACCCAGGGTCCCTTTGACTATCTCGTCCAGCAGGGCAAGCTCAGCGCCAAGGATCTCGATGAGGTGGAAAAGGGCGTTTCACTTTACGGCGGCACCATCACCAAGATGTTGATGGATGAATACAAGATAGAAGCCGCGGAAATCGGCAAGTCGCTGGAGTTGTACTACCGTGTTCCCTGGATGGGCTATGACAAGAATGTCACGCTGCCGATCGACCTCATGGAAAACCTCGGTGCCAGCTACCTGCGCAACAACCTGTGGGTGCCCGTGGGCGGCAGCAAGGAAGAAGTCACCATCCTGATCAGTGATCCCAGCAACTACCAGCGCATCATGGAAATCCAGGGCATCCTGAATGCCAAGAATTACGTGTTCCGCGTTGGCCTGCCCGAAGACATTCTCAAGTACCTCAGCGGCGGCCAGGAAGATTATGAGGACGAGGAAGGCTTTGAAGACGTTTTCAAGAGCCTTGAAGCCGAAGGCGGCATCGAGATCGATTCCGGGGAAGAAGACAAGGACGATGCAGAAAGTGCCGCGGCTGCCTCGGGTATCATCCAGCTGGTCAACCGCATCATCATCGAATCCGACAAGCTCGGCGGTTCGGATATCCATATCGAGCCCGGCAAGGACAAGAGTCCCGGCATCGTCAGGGTGAGGGTGGACGGCATCTGCCGTGAAATCCTCAAGGTGCCGTCCGAGCATACCGGCGCCCTGATCGCCCGTATCAAGGTCATGTCGCGCCTCGACATTTCCGAACGCCGGTTGCCCCAGGACGGTAAATGTAAACTGAAGATCCGCGGCCGGGCACTGGAGCTGCGTGTCGCCACCGTGCCGACGGTCAATGGTGAAAGCGCTGTATTGCGTCTCCTGGCGGCCGGTTCCGCCATGCCGCTGGAAAAACTCAACCTGTCGCCGAAGAACATGGAAAACCTGTTGGAGGTGTCCAAGCACCCCCATGGCCTGATCCTCGTGGTGGGCCCCACAGGCTCCGGTAAAACCACCACCCTGCACGCTGTGCTGGGCTACCTGAATACGCCGGACCGCAAGATCTGGACTGCCGAGGACCCGGTGGAAATCACCCAGCCTGGCCTGCAGCAGGTGCAGATGCAGCCGAAGATCGGCTTCACTTTCGCTGCGGCGATGCGCGCCTTCCTGCGTGCCGACCCTGACATCATCCTGATCGGTGAAATGCGTGACCATGAGACCGCCCATATCGGTATCGAGGCGTCACTGACCGGTCACCTTGTGCTGTCTACCCTGCACACCAACTCCGCACCGGAAACCATTACCCGTCTGCTCGACCTGGGGCTGGATCCGGTAAACTTCTCAGATGCGCTGCTGGGCATCCTGGCCCAGCGTCTGATGCGTACCCTGTGCGGCAAGTGCAAGGAGGCGTACAAGCCGGATGAAAAGGAACTCAACCACCTGATCGACCAGTACGGCAGGGAAGACTTCCAGACCCTCGGTTTTAATCCGGATGAAATGGAGCTTTGCCGGCCGGTCGGTTGCGAGGCCTGCGGCGATACCGGCTACAAGGGCCGTACAGGTGTCCATGAACTGCTGGTGGGCACCCATGAACTGCAATCCATGATCTACAAGAAAGCCGACCTGGCAGACCTGACCGCCCAGGCCATCAAGGACGGCATGCGCACCCTGAAACAGGACGGTATCCACAAGATATTCATGGGTCTGAGCGATTACGAGCAGCTCCTGAGGATCGTCGCCGAGTAGTACTGCCGGCCTGGCATACCCCAATCATCCTGCCATTACGCCCGGCGCCAGCGCGCCGTTACAAACTGCCAATTTTTGTCTCTTGCTGACCCGCGTCGCCAGAAGGCGCCCCACAATGTCCTTCAAGGCGCCAATTTTGCTGGTTTCGTCACGTTTACCGGGAAGTGAGTGTGAACAACCCGGCAGACTTTTTTCGGGTCCGCACACATCATTACTCGCACCAACATCGCAACAACCCTACTGGGGGTGACCCATGGTTAAAAATGTTGTTCTCGGACTTTTATTTGGCATGACGCTTGGTGTTTCCGTTGCCACCGAATTGTTCAGCCGAATCGGCATGGAGCCGAAAACCTACATGCTTATCATTACGGCTGTGGTGCTGGCTGTGATGCTCCTGAACCGGGGAATCGCCATACTGGCCTCCGGGGTGCTGTTAAGTCTCGCTGTTATCCAGCCTGACCAGGTATTGCTTGAACATGGATTCGACAAGGACCTGTTGATAGCAACCCTGGCCGTTCTGCTGCTCTATCCCCTGGTGTACCGCGTCCTGTACTCCTGACACGGCAGCACGCCAAGCTTCATCTATCATCTGTCTGAACCCGGGGAGCCATATGGCTCCCCGGCTCGTTTCGGCAGCCGCACACACCATTGCCCGCCCGGGTGCATATCAGTCGGGGTTAATCGGTTCGGGCTGAAACTTTGCCCATTTTTAGTGTTCTGCATGGTGCTCTGAAACCCCTTAAATTACAGGCTTAAAATGTTTGCAGCGCTCACACTACGAAAAAATGCCGGGAATTTATGCACAAATCTGAACCCGTTGCTCGAAAGCCTGAAAAAATAGGGGTTTCATAAAGGTCCGGCAAATGAGTAACATAACTAATTGAAATATAAGGATATTTAATTGATTAAAAAGTAGGCAATTTGTAGTCAATTGCGATAATTCGGGCATTGCAAAGTTTTTTGCAGGTTTTATCCCAAGACTTATCCACAAAATCTGTGGAAAAAATTGCCGGCAGGCGGGACCTCGCACAGGAAAACAAGCAGTATCGCGATTCGACCTGCGGATGATATACTTTTCAGAGCCCGAAACAGTGCATCCTGGGCTGTTCAGAGACCTTGAATGATCGAAATCAACGATAATATCCCTTTCCTCTGGCGCCTTCGTGTCCAGGATGACAGTGAGGGATTCTGCATAGTGTCCATGGTCGTTCCCTTCAGTACCGGCGATAAACACCTGGAACACACCATCGAAACCGATATCGTCAGCCTCACCGCGGACTACAGCGACAGTGAGGAAGACGAGATCCTGGAATGGAACGAGGACGACATCAGCCTGTTCCTGAAGCTCATTGCCAATAGCCCCTCGGGCCAGTCGCTGGTTCCCGGCGGCACCATCAAGGTCGACCTGAACGATCCGGATACCATCGAGATCGTCAATATCGTCGCAGCAGCCGGCTTCGGCCTGGCCCAGACTGGCGACAACTTCCTGCTCACCTCCGACCATTCGCAGATGAATTTCCAGTGTGATATCGGCTCCCAGATTTCACTGAGCACTGTCAACGGCTACAAGCGCGGCGTGGTGGTGGATATGGACGAGGAACACGTGGTGTGCGTGATGCTGGAAAGCATTGAGCAGGTGTCGTCCCAGCAGGACGAGGAAATACTTCCCCATGACGTACTGCTCGTGAAACGTCACCAGGTGCTCGACCCCCTGTATACCCGGACCGAACCGGGCCAGACGGATGTGCTGCATTAGCTGTACAGCAATGCAGCCAGCCGTGCTTTCTCTTTTCCCCAATAAAAACCGTTAAGAAAACATGAGCCAGTTTGACGCTGAAGTAGACAGGCGCCGCACGTTCGCCATTATTTCCCACCCGGATGCCGGTAAGACGACGATCACCGAGAAGCTGCTGCTTTGGGGCAAGCTGATCCAGAAGGCGGGGACGGTCAAGGGACGTAAATCGGACCGTATGGCAACCTCGGACTGGATGACCATGGAGCAGGAGAGGGGTATTTCCGTGACTTCCTCGGTGATGCAGTTTCCCTACCACGACAGGGTCGTAAACCTGCTGGACACACCGGGCCACGAAGACTTCTCCGAGGATACTTACCGGACACTGACCGCAGTCGACTCTGTGCTGATGGTCATCGACGGTGCCAAGGGCGTGGAAGACCGCACCATCAAGCTGATGGAAGTCTGCCGCCTGCGCGATACCCCCATCCTGACCTTCATCAACAAGCTCGACCGCGATATCCGCGACCCGATCGAACTGCTCGATGAGGTGGAAAACATCCTCAAGATCGAGTGTGCACCCATCTACTGGCCGCTGGGCATGGGCAAGGCCTTCAAGGGCATCTATAACCTGCAATCCGACACCATCTATGTCTATGACAACACCCATGCGGACGAAGTCAGCATAGTGAAAACCATCAACGGGCTGGCCAGTGACGAGGCGACCAGGCTGCTGGGTTCCTATGTCGAGGATTTCCGCGAGGAGATAGAACTGGTTCGCGGCGCCAGCCATGAATTCGACCTGCAAGCCTACCTGGAAGGCAGGCAGACGCCGGTGTTTTTCGGCACAGCACTCGGCAATTTCGGAGTCGAGCAAATGCTCAATGACTTCGTGGAGTGGGCGCCGTCGCCGCGCAATCGACAGGCCACCACGCGCGAGGTGGATGCCCACGACCCGGCGTTTTCAGGCTTCATTTTCAAGATCCAGGCCAACATGGACCCGCGCCACCGCGACCGCGTGGCCTTCATGCGGATCTGTTCGGGCGCCTTCGAGCAGGGCATGAAGATGCAGCACGTACGTCTCGGCAAGGAAGTGCGCATCAGTGATGCTGTGACCTTCCTGGCCGGAGAACGCGAACAGGCGGAATATGCTGTGTCAGGCGACATCGTCGGGCTGCACAACCATGGCACGATCCAGATTGGCGATACCTTCACTGCCGGTGAACAGCTGCAGTACACCGGCATTCCCCATTTCGCTCCGGAGCTGTTCAGGCGCATCCGGCTCAAGGACCCGTTGAAGCTGAAACAGCTGCAGAAGGGGCTCAGGCAGTTGTCGGAAGAAGGGTCGACCCAGGTATTCATGCCGCTGAAAAACAACGATCTTGTGGTCGGTGCGGTCGGTGTCCTCCAGTTCGAGGTCGTGGCCTATCGCCTCAAGGACGAATACAAGGTGGATTGCGTGTATGAACCGGTGAATGTTGTGACGGCGCGTTGGGTATACTCGGACAACCGCACCAAGCTGGAAGAATTCAAGCGCAAGGCAGGTGACAATCTGGCCCTGGACGGGGGTGATTACCTGACCTATCTCGCGCCGACACGTGTGAACCTGGAATTGACCATTGAACGCTGGCCGGACATTGAATTCACGGCGACGCGGGAGCACTAGTGGCTAGTGGCAGGTGACTTTCCCTATTTTTTGCCGGCAAACTCTTTGTAGATGAGCGGAAAGATCACCATCAGGATGACGACCACGATCAGGATGTCGCGGTCGAGGTAGAACTGTTGCAGGAACTCTTCCGGCATGTTGATCGCCAGGCTCAGCACCAGGATCATGGCGATTAGCAGCGCGCCCCGGAATGCCACCAGGCCGGTGATGACAAGAGCGCCAAGGCCGATGAAGAGGTAGTTCCTTTCTATGCCGAACTGATCGAGCATCACCATGCTGAGGGTGATGCCGATCGTTACGAACACGAGAATGGCGACTACTAGCGTTTTCATAGCATTGAAAGTCCCGTCAAACGTAGCGGGTTATGCGCAAAGGCAGCGCTAACCAGTGCGCTTAAACTACTGCAGTTGCTTGCATTAAACAATTGAAAAAACTCGTTATTATGCCGAATGCCGTCGACCTAGAAACGGTCGTCATCATCGTCCTCTTCATCGCTGACCAGTGACAGGCCGCCGGTTCGGTCGACTTCCTCGGTACCCGGACTGCCAACCTCGCTTTCGGCCAGGGACACCTTCAGGCGGAGGTTGTTGGCCGAATCGGCATTTTTCAGCGCTTCTTCCAGAGTGATCCGCCCTTCCCGGTACAGGTGGTACAGCGCCGAGTCGAAGGTGCGCATACCCTGCTGCTCCGACTTTTCCATCACTTCCTTGATCTCCTCGACCTTGCCGTTCTTGATCAGGTCCTGGATGCGGGGCGTTCCCAGCAGGATCTCGATGGCGGCGGCACGTTTGCCGTCGACGGTCGGAATCAGGCGCTGTGACACGAAGCCGCGCAGGTTCAGCGACAGGTCCAGGTAGAGCTGTTTGTGCCGCTCTTCCGGGAAGAAGTTGATGATGCGATCCAGCGCCTGGTTGGCGTTGTTGGCGTGCAGGGTGGACAGACACAGGTGACCGGTTTCGGCGAAGGCGAGGGCGTGCTCCATGGTTTCCTGGGTGCGGATCTCGCCGATGAGGATGACGTCGGGCGCCTGGCGCAGGGTGTTTTTCAGGGCTTCTTCATACGACACCGTATCCACCCCGACTTCGCGCTGGTTGACGATGGATTTCTTGTGCGGGTGGACGAATTCCACCGGGTCCTCGATGGTGATGATGTGACCGTCGGAATGGGTGTTGCGATAATCGATCAGCGAAGCCAGCGAGGTCGACTTGCCGGAACCGGTGCCGCCCACGAACAGGATGAGGCCGTTCTTGGTCATCATCAGCTTCGTGAGGGTCTCCGGCAGGCCCAGGTCCTTGAAATTGGGAATGTCGGTCTTGATATTACGGGCGACGATGCCGACCTCGTTGCGCTGCTGGAAAATATTGACACGGAAACGGCCGATGCCCTCCTCGAACAGGGCCAGGTTCATCTCGGGGCTCTTTTCGAAATCCGCGATCTGGTCGTCGTTCATGATGGAGTACGCGATTTTCTTCGTGTAGCCGGGGGGCAGGACTTTTTCCGTCATCGGAATCAGTTTGCCGAAGGCCTTCATGCTGGGCGGCGCGCCTGTTGTCAAAAACAGGTCAGAACCGTCTTTGTCGATCATTACTTTGAGAAGGTCTTTGAGTTCCATGGTGGCAGCCCTATATTTTTATTCAGCTAATTGGAATGTCATTCAAAACGCTTTTCCGTGTACCAGTTTACATCCACGGCAGATTTATGGACTTCATCCTGAACACCCAGGGTCAGGACGAACAGGGCCATCCTGATCAGTACGCCATTATCCGTTTGCCTGAAAATGGCGAGGCTGGGGTGCTGGTTTAGGTCGTTGTCCAGTTCGTTGGCTTCCGCACGGGAATCCCTGGGCAACGGGTGCATGATAACGGTATTGGGTTTGCAGTGACTAGTGTAGATGGCCTGGTTGAGGCGGAAGCGGCCCCTGTAAATATCGGCCTCCTTGCGGTCCTCGAAGCGTTCTTCCTGGATACGTGTCAGGTACACGGTGTCATTGTTCTCCAGGCCTTTTTCCATGTCTTCGGTCTCGATAACCGTATGGCCTTTCCGGCGCAGGGCCTCGACGATATCAGCCGGCATTTTCAGCTCAGTGGGAGAAATCAGGGTAAAGGTGATGCCGTCGTAGAGGTTCAGGAGCTTGCACAGGGAATGCACGGTACGGCCGTACTTGAGGTCGCCGACCATCGCGATGCGGATGCCGCTGAAGTCGTTCTTGATGCGCAATTCCTTGCGAATGGTGTACAGATCGAGCAGGGCCTGCGAGGGGTGCTCGGAGGGCCCGTCCCCGGCATTGATCACCGGGACGCGGCTGGCCCGGGAAAATTCATCCACTGAGCCAGCCACCGGGTGGCGCATGGCGATGATATCGCTGTAGCCGCTGATGACACGGGCGGTGTCGTAAAGTGATTCACCCTTGGTGATGGCTGATGCCTTGATGTCGGTGGTTTCACGCACATGGCCGCCAAGCAGGTTGAAGGCGCAGCCGAAACTGACCCGCGTGCGGGTGCTGGGTTCAAAAAAGAGATTGCCGAGGATGGCGCCGTCGAGTACCCGCGTGTGTTTTTCGCGGTAGGCATATGGCCGCATTTCGTCGGCTACCCTGAATAACTCCTCGACATCACCGCGTTCAAACTGGCTGATGGAGAGGATATGGGAACCGAGGAAATTCATGGCCCGCCATTATACGGTGGAAACGGAAACAACACACCCGTCCCTTGTTCCTGGTCCGGTTGAGTTTTATGCTTGCCTGAAAACGACAATGACAAGGCAGGGGGTTCAAGATGCGAATTTTAATAGCGGCGGTGCTGTTGGCCGGTGCGGCTGGAGCGCTGGCCCAGCATGGCACCGGGGGGGATGATTGGATAGCCTATGGCGGCGACCGCGGCGGCACCCGCTATTCACCGCTGGACCAGATTGATGCCGGGAATTTTTCCGACCTCGAAGTAGCCTGGACCTGGAAATCCGATAACTTTTCCGAAACCGAATACCGCAACATCAGCACACCGCTGATGGTGGACGGCGTGCTTTATTTCTCTGCCGGCAGCCGCCGCAATGTCGTCGCCATCGAGGCCGATACCGGCCATATCCTGTGGACGTGGCGCATGGATGAGGGCGAGCGCTGGGAGCGAGCCCCGAGGCGCAATTCCGGCCGCGGGGTGTCCCACTGGACCGATGGCCAGGACAGCCGCATTTTTGTCATCACCCCGGGTTTCCAGCTGGTGGCCCTGGATGCGCGAACCGGGCGTCCGGCAAACGGGTTTGGCAATGACGGGGTCGTGGATCTGTTCACCCAGCTTGACCTGGATTATGACTACCCGGAACTGATCGGCGCCATCGGCAATTCCTCGCCCGCCACCATCATCGGAGACAGCGTGGTGATCGGTCCGGCCCTGCGCCCGGGCGGTGGCGGCGTCGGCATCGGCAACGTGAAGGCCGACATCATCGCCATCAATGCCCGTACCGGTGAGCGCAACTGGGTCTTTCATTCCGTGCCGCGTCCCGGTGAACCCGGATACGAAACCTGGCTGGACGGCTCCGCCGAGCGCGTCGGCAATGCCGGCATCTGGGGCCTGGCGGCGGGTGATCCCGAGCTCGGACTCGTCTACCTGCCAATCGAGGCGGCGACCAACGACGTGTACGGCGGTCACCGTCCGGGCAACAACCTCTATTCCGGCTCGCTGGTGGCGGTGAAGGCCGATACGGGGGAAGTGGTCTGGTACCAGCAACTGGTTCACCACGATATCTGGGATTACGACATGCCACCGCATCCAATCCTGGTGGACATCACCGTGGACGGTCGCGACATCAAGGCTATCGTCCAGTTCACCAAGCAGGCCTTCGCGTATGTCTTCGACCGGGAAACCGGTGCGCCGGTCTGGCCCATGGAGGAGCGCCCTGTACCTGCCTCTGATGTGCCGGGTGAGTGGACTTCACCGACGCAGCCCTTCCCGACGAAACCCGCGCCCTTTGACGTGCAGGGCATCGATATCGACAACCTGGTCGATTTCACGCCCGCGATTCGCGAAGCTGCCATCAATGCCATCGCCAGGCACCGCATCGGCGGTCTCTATACGCCGCCATCGCTCAGTCATGCCGAGGACGGGACCCGCGGCATGATTGTCGTGCCGGGGCTAGGCGGCGGCGCCAACTGGCAGGGCGGTGCGGCTGATCCGGAAACCGGGTATGTCTACATCGGCTCGCACACGGCGCCGTCGGTGGTCGGGCTGGAGCCGCCCGGTATCGGCCGCTCGGATGCCCGCTATACCATGGGTGGTTCGCTGCCGCTGCCGACCGTGGACGGCATCCCCATCATGAAACCGCCCTATGGCCGAATTACCGCCTACGACATGAACAGCGGCGAGATCGCCTGGCAGATCCCGAATGGGGATACGCCCGAGGAAATCGCCAACCACCCGCTGCTGCGCGGTGTGGACCTGCCGCCCACCGGTATCAATTCGGTGCCCGGCATGCTGGCGACCCGGACACTGCTGGTGGCGGGCGAGGGCGGCGACGGCAGGCCGATCGTGCGCGCCTACGACAAGGCGACCGGCGCGGAAGTGGGGCGCATCCGCATTTCAGGAGACGGGCCCATGCAGGGTTCGCCCATGACCTACATGGTGAATGGAAAGCAGTACATTGCCTTTTTCACCGCCAATCGGGATGCCGGCATGCCTGCACAACTGGTGGCTTACGCATTGCCTTGAGGCATGCAGCCGCCGGCCCTGCGGCCGCGGTATTTTTCAGGCAGCGATGAGCGTTTCTTCCAGGAAGCGCTCGAGTGAAGGGAATTTTTCCGGCAGGCAGCGAAAGCCGATATAGCCGTCCGGACGCACTAGGTAGATTACCGGGTGTTCGCCATTGTTGTACCTGTTCCGGAACGCCGGGGATTCATCCAGGCTGAAGGCCTGCAAGAGATCGGGATAGCGGTCGACCAGTTCCGCGGCTGCCGTTTCCGCGTGGGCCGAGGTCAGCAGCAGGGTATAGCGATTGCTGCCGATCAGGCTGTACAGGGAAATACCTGTTTCCAGGTCCACATCCGGCGCACGATCGCCGATGGCCGGTCCGGGGAGGTCCTGGCCGGGTTCATGCTGCTGGTGGTGCTGGTTGTCCCTGTACGTATAGGCGATACCGGAGCAGCAGCCTACCACCCTGTCCAGGTATTCCTGGTCCTGCATCTGTTCACCCCGTTCGGCAATATCCTTGCCGTGGCCCATGAATATTTCATGCAGGGAGGAGGCGGCCCAGATCACCTGTTCGGCGATGGGTCTGCGTTCAGGTTCGTAAGAATCCAGCAGGGCAGGCTTGGCGCGCCCGGATGCCACCAGGCCAAGCTTCCAGCCGAGGTTCCAGGCATCCTGGATGCAGCAGTTCATGCCCTGGCCCCCGGTGGTGGAATGTACATGGGCGGAATCGCCGACCAGGAAAATGTTGCCGTCACGATAGGTCTTTGCCAGCCGCACCCAGCTTTCCCATTTCGAATGCCAGATGCGTTCACCCATGGTTACGCCATCGAAGTGCTGATCCATGAGTTTCTGGATATTCTCTTCCGGACTGGCGTCGGGGTCAGCTGATTCACCGCGGTCACTGACCAGCAGGCGGTAAAAATTGCCGGGCAGGTAAGCCACCATCATGAAGTGGTCGGTCCCGGCGCAGTAATGGATATGGTTGGTGGCGTCGGGGAAATTATTCAGGCGAATGTCCAGGTTCTGCAGGACCGTGCCCTGATAGCTGCTTTCATCCTGGGCTATGTCGAGACAGCGCCGCACCTGCGAGTTGATGCCGTCGCAGGCGACGAGGTATTGGGTGCGGATGCGTTCTTCGCTCCCCGATAGCGCATCAGCGACGGTGGCAATTACCGTATCGCCGTCGGACTCGACATGCAGCAGGCGCTTGCCCCACTCCGCCTCGCCGCCATATCTCGCCCGCCAGTAGTCGCGCAGGTTGCGCTCAGTTTCATCCTGGCGGTGTATCAGCAGGTAGGGATAGCGGCAGTCGGTCGTGGTGAAGTCGATGCCCCTGCGCACCACGTGACGTTCGCCGTCCTTTACGTAATGCAGATCGTAGCCCCAGTCCTGTATGCCGCGAGTGAGAAAGCGCTGGGCCAGTGCCGGGTCAAGCAATTCGAAAATTTCCAGCATCCTGGAATGAACAGTGATGGCGCGGGAAGTGGCCGCGGGCTCTGCAAGCCGGTCGATGGTGCGGAAGGGGACACCGTAGCGGGACAATTGCAGGGACAGCATGGTCCCTGAAGCGCCGCCCCCAACAACGAGCACAGGTGTTTCAGTAATTGCCGTCATGATCGCTGGGAGTGGATACTCCCTTGCCCCCTGGCAGTTATTGTTCTTGTTTTGCCCAATAGTAATCTTTCTGCGGCCACCTTGGCAAAAGTGCGAACAGCGGAAAAGACCATATGACTCGTGCCGGGATTTGAATTATTCTTGGGAGCCTTGCATATACAGGCAGAAGGAGTCAGGTAGTGGGGGACAAGCAGCATCCCGAAGCAGGAAACAGCAAGCGCATCCAGCGGCGCAAAGTCCTGGGTGGCATGTGCATGGTGGGTATGGCGGTACCGGCACTGGCCCCCGCTACCGGACGGGCCCAGGTGCCTGATCCGGAAAGCCTGAAGCCGCCACAGGTTAACGATGTGCTCGTGCATGCGTTCGGCGACGACGCCGGCAGCGTGATTGCCGTCGATGCCCTGGCAGCTGACAGCAAGCAGATTTTCGCCTGGGCGATGGATCCTGCGAGCGGCATGGTGCGCAGCGGCTCCCGCCTCAACCAGGTGGTACTGATTCGCGTCGATCCGGCACGCATGAGCGAGGACACCGCAACTCGCAGTATCAACGGTCTGGTTGCCTACTCGGGAGTGTGCAGCCATACCGGTTGCGACGTAACGGACTGGAACAGCGAATTCCTGCGCTTCCAATGCCCGTGCCATGAGTCACAGTTTGATCCGGCTGACGGAGCGCGTGTGGTCGGGGGGCCGGCGCCCTGGCAACTGGCGGCATTGCCGCTAAAAGATATCGATGGCCACGTTGGCGTAGCCGGTGAATTCGAGGGCAGGGTGGGCTTCCAGCAGCCCGGCTTGTCTCCATTCGGTATTTAAGACAAATAACAAGATAAAATTCATACGTGGGGGAAATAACCATGGCCAGAGTAAAAAGCCGTAAACTGTTCGAAGCGATCCTTGTTCCTTGTTCCTTGCTCCTTGCTCCTTTCGTGGCCCTGGCCCAGATAGCTGACTACAGTCCGGTCACCGATGCGCGTTTGTTGAATCCGGAGGCGGAGAACTGGCTCATGTTCCGCCGCACCTATGACGGCCATGGCTTTTCCCCGCTCAACCAGATCAACGCCGGCAATGTCGGCGACCTGGAGCCGGTATGGTCCATTTCCACCGGCCTGACCGAAGGTCACCAGTCTCCGCCCATCGTCAATGACGGCATCATGTTCATCACCACGCCGTTGAACCATGTCATTGCCCTTGATGCCGCCACCGGCGACGGTCTCTGGGAGTACGCAAGGCAGATGCCCTTCGATATCAGCCTCATTCACCCGACCAATCGTGGTGTCGCTTTGTACGGCGACCGCATTTACATGGCTACGTCCGACGCCAACGTCGTCGCCCTTGATGCCAAAACCGGGGAAGTGGTATGGGAAAAACCGGTTGCCGATTACCGGGCCGGTTATTACATGACCCTGGCGCCGCTGGCGACCCAGGGCAAGATCATGGTGGGAGTGTCCGGCGGTGAACGCGGCATCCGCGGCTTCATCACCGCGCTGGATGCCAACACCGGTGATGAACTCTGGAAGACCTACACCATTCCGGGTACCGGCGAGCCGGGCAACGACACCTGGCCGGCGGACGCCTGGCAGACCGGCGGCGGTTCCGTCTGGGTGACCGGCAATTACGATCCGGAGCTGAATATCTCGTTCTGGGGTATCGGCAATGCGGGTCCCTGGGCCGGTGACGCCCGCCCTGGCGACAACCTCTATGCCAATTCCGTGCTGGCGCTTGACGTCGACACCGGCGCGATCCGCGGCCACCACCAGTACCACTGGAACGGCTCCTGGGACTGGGACGAGGTGTCCACACCAATCCTGATGGACGTGCAGCGCGACGGCCGCACGATCAAGGCGCTGGTGCATCCGGGCCGCAACGGCTACCTCTGGCTGCTGGAACGTACCGCGGAAGGCATCAACTTCATCGATGCCGAGCCCTATGTCTACCAGGACGTTTTCACCAGCATCGATGCCGAGACCGGCAGGCCGACCTACAACATGGACAACAAGCCCGGCGTGGGCAAGAACGCGTCCTACTGCCCGTCACTGTCCGGCGGCAAGAACTGGGTGCCGGCGGCCTACAGCCCGCAGACCGGCCTGTTGTACATTCCTGCCAATGACAACTACTGCTCCTCCTGGGAAGGTGTGGAGGTGGAATACCGTCCGGGACAGGGTTTCACCGGCACCGCCAACATGAGCGCCAGCATCGTCCCCGGGGCCGACCACATCGGCGAGATCCAGGCCTGGAACGTGAATACCGGCGAGGAAGTGTGGACCCGGGAATTCGAACTGGCCAACTGGGGGCCGATCCTGGCGACCGGCGGCAACCTGATTTTTTCCGGCGGTACCGCGGACCGGTTTTTCCGCGCCCACAACGCCACAACCGGTGAACTGCTCTGGGAGCAGCGCCTGAATTCTGGCATCACCGGCGTCCCGACCACCTTCGAGGTGGACGGCAGGCAGTACGTGGCCGTGCAGTCCGGCTGGGGCATTGACGCTGCGGGCATGCAGCGCCGTCTCGATACCCTGCAGGGTCGCAAGACTATCGTGCCGCAAGGCGGCGTGCTGTGGGTGTTCGCTCTCGACGACTGACGTTTAGCCGTCAATGCGTGAAGGAATAGATCACCGCGTTGGTGCCCAGCCTGAAGGCATCCGTTGAGGGTTTGAGCGGCATCCTGCCGTCAGAGTACCAGTCCCAGAAATTGGCCAGGTCGTTGTTGTGGCCGGCGAGAATGCCCAGGCGCCCGTTCTTGTCGAACAGGCCGTAGTAGGTGATGTCGCCGCCGGGCACAGAATCCGCCATGGCGGCCAGGTCATCCAGCGGTGTATGCACTCGGAACACCTCGTGGTCGAGCGGCACCGGGACGAAGTCGTTTTCCGGAAATGCGCGTTTTACCTGCGAACGCATCTGCGCCCACTGCCAGGGACCGTCGAAATCATCCATGAGTATGAAGCCGCCACGCAGGACGAATTCGCGCAGGTTGGTGACCTCCTGTTCTGTGAGTTCCATCTCCCCGGGTTCCGAGACGTAGGCGAAGGGATACTCGAAGACGTCGGGTTCACCCAGTTCGATGATGCGGTAGGAGTCGATCTCCATGCTGATCAGCGTGGCGCGCTCGAGGAATTCATTGAGGTTGATGTCGGAATCGGGGTAGTTGTGTGACCAGCCCATATGGCCGATGTCGCCGTTAGTGCCAAAGTGCCAGCGCGCGGCCGTGAACTCGCGCACGGGCGGGTCGTTCTGGTAGATGCGGTAGCCGCGGCCGAACTGGGCCATGACCGGTGCGGTGATCAGCAGGCCTATCAGGAGAAGAGCAGGCAGGGATTTCATGTTCCGTAATTTATAGGGACAAGGAACAAGGAGCAAGGTGCAAGGGGATTCAGCGAAAATAGGTATTTTCAAGCCGTTATTTTTACCTTGCTAGTGGAATAGTGACTTGGCAGGATTTTTTTAAAAAAATCGTCCTGTTCTTGCTCCTTGCCCTTTATTCGGGGAATTCGACGATATTGAACGTCGCCCCGTCCTCACCCCGGAAGCGCATGGCGCACTCACCCCAGCTTTCCGGCATGTTCCACTCCACTTCCGCCTGGAAGGGCAGGCGTATCACGCGGTCGGCACACTGGAAATCCAGCGTGGCGATGGTGCCGTTCACATTGACCGCCGCAAGGATTCGGTGCACGGGGTAGTGGATTGTTTCGCCGCGCTCGATGACCTGGGCGGAAGTCATGCGCTGGCCGGCATTCATCAGCTGCCTGACCTGGCCGGCCTGGGTTTCCATCTGCTCACTGACGGCGTCCTCGTTGAGACTGAGCAGGTTGTCGTACACATTCATCACGGCGGCCACGTTGCCAGATGAAATGTTGGCTACCCACGCACGCTGGTAGGCGGATTCGAGCAGGGTATTGTTCAGCACTTCCAGTGTCGCTTTCGGGCGCTGGACACCGCCGGCGGAACGATTGCCCTGGCCGCGCTGGGCCCCTCCGCGCAGGGGCGCGGGTGTCGCCTTGCGCGGGGCGTTGTCCATGTGATGCACCTGCAAGCGCGTACTCATGAAATCATCGGTGAAAATTTCCGGGATGTTGACCACGAAGATGCGGTTATGGGTGATGGCCGTCTCCAGGTTGAAATCGTTGTGTTCGTCCGGGAGGTAGGTTTGCGCCGCCCTGTCCAGGGAATGCACGGCCTGTGCCGGCCGGTTCGTCGCGAGGTAGATTTCACCGAGCCTCAAGTGGAACACGGCATCCTCGAAGTACAGATGCGTGTTTTCTGTGAGCGCCTTTTCCAGCAAGGCCTCGGCTTCGTTGGCCTTGTTTTCGCGCATCAGGTCTTCCGCCCGAGTCAGCTCGGAGTTGGGGTTGGGGCCCATGGTATGGAACATGTTGCGGATGATGAACCGTGTGCTGAGGCGAAAGCCCGGCCAGTCCACGGCCTCACCGCGTTCGCTGGCGGGTTCGAACCGCAGCTGGCGGGCCGCGGCGATGGCGGCATCGACAAAACGGTCCTCGTAGAAACCATCGACCACTTTGAGGTCGTCGATGCTGCCGTCGCTTTTCACGGTGAAATCGAGCACCACCAGGGCTTCGCGATCCCATGGGCGCGGATACTCCGTGGTCACGTCATCCAGGTTGAGCACGCTGGGGCCTATTTGCTGCGCCAGTACAGTGCCGGTGCAGAACAACAGCAGTGGGGCGGCGAGGAATTTCAGGAAGGAGCAGCCATGCGTGACCAGTTTTTTCATCATTATTCTCCTGGTGTGGTGTGTACCCAAATATAGCCCATGCCAGAACGGGATGAAAGTTCGCACTTTCGCAGTAACTGACCGGACCTGCTTGCAGGTACGTCTGCGCTTTCCAGGCCTGTCATTGGTGACGGCCGTGAGGCCAAATTCACCCCTTACCATCACGCGCTGAATATGGGATGCTTCGGCCTGGCGAAACGCAGACAAGCGAGCTTGGATTGACAAACCCACGCAGTATTTTCTGGCACGATTACGAGACCTGGGGCGCGGAACCGCGCAGGGATCGTCCCTGCCAGTTCGCGGGCATCAGGACCGACGAGGATCTCAATATCATCGACGATCCCGTGGTCATCTTCTGCAAGCCCACGCCTGACTACCTGCCGCATCCCGAAGCCTGTCTCGTGACCGGCATCAGCCCTGCGGTGGCGCTGGACAAGGGGCTCGATGAAGCCGAATTCTGTTATCGCATTGCCGAGCAGTTCATCCAGCCCAATACCTGTGTTGCCGGCTTCAACAGCATACGTTTCGACGACGAAGTCACGCGCCACATGCTGTATCGCTGCTTCTATGATCCCTATGAGCGGGAATGGAAGAACGGCAATTCCCGCTGGGACATCATCGACCTGCTGCGCATGACCCATGCATTGAGGCCCAACGGCATCGACTGGCCGCAGAAGGAAGACGGCACCGCCAGTTTCCGCCTGGAGAAACTCACCGCCGCCAACGCCATCGCGCACGTGGGCGCCCACGATGCACTGTCGGACGTGCGCGCCACCATTGACATGGCAAAACTGGTGAAAACCGCGCAACCCAAGCTTTATGACTGGCTTTACCAGCTGCGCGGCAAGAACCGGGTCAAGCCGCTGCTGGACCTGAAGAAAAAGGATATGGTGCTGCACGTATCGGGCATGTTCCCCGCCAGTCGCGGCTGCCTGGCCGTGGTCATGCCGCTGATGCTGCACCCCACCAACCAGAACGGCATCATCGTATTCGACCTGAACCAGGATCCCGAGACCTGGCTCGACCTCGAGCCGGATGCCATCCGCCACCTGCTGTTTACCCGCACCGACGACCTGGCCGAGGGCGAGGAACGGGTTGCCCTGAAAACGGTGCACATCAACAAGTGTCCTGCGCTGGCCCCGCTGGCTACGCTGGATGCGCATGCCGTCAAACAATGGCGCATCGACCTGGCGGCCTGTGAGCGGCATCGCGACAAAATCCTGGCAGATGCAACGTTGCCGGATAAATTGCGCAGAGTATTCACCGAACCGGAGCATACGGAGTCGACGGACCCCGATCACATGCTCTACAGCGGCGGCTTCTTTTCCGACCAGGACCGGCGCCTGATGGACGACATTCGCCACTCGCCGCCAGATTCGCTGCACGCACTGTCGTTGCCGTTCCAGGACCCGCGCCTGTCTGAAATGCTGTTTCGCTACCGGGCCCGCAACCATCCCGACACACTGGACACCAGTGAGCAGGCGCGGTGGCAGGCCTGGTGCGCAGAGCAGCTGACGACCAATCCCAACGGCATCGGCCTCGATGCAAAGACCTTTTTCTCGCGCCTGGACGAACTCGCGCAGGAAAAGCCCGAGACGGCGGAATTTCTCGCTGAACTGCGCGCCTACGGCCAGGCGGTTTGTACCCGCATGGGCATTGCGCCATGAGTGTCATGAACCTGCTCAGGCGGACGGGCCCCGGCATCATCGTGGCAGCGACGGGCCTTGGCGCCGGCGATATCGTGGCGGCCTCTGCAGCGGGCGCCCGGTTCGGCACGGTACTGCTGTGGGCAGTGATCTTCGGCGGCATCCTCAAGTACGTTATAACCGAGGGCATCGGCCGCTGGCAGCTGGCCACCGACACCACGCTGCTGGAGGGATGGATCGACAGGCTGCCCCGGCTTTTCAGCTGGTATTTCGTCGGCTACCTGTTCCTTTGGACCTTCATGGTGGCGGCCGCGATGATGGCCGCCTGCGGCCTGGCGGCCTATGCCTTCTTTCCCGGCCTGTCGGTGGCTGCGTGGGGTGCCATCCACGCCCTGGCGGCCCTGGTGATCGTCTGGATCGGACGCTACCAGATGCTGGAAGCGGCCATGAAGTTCTTCATCGGCCTGATGTTTATTACCGTGCTGTATTGCGCCATACGCGTGCTGCCCGACATGGGCGGCATCCTGTCCGGCATGCTGGTTCCGCGGGTCCCTGAGGCCGGTATGGCGCTCGTGCTCGGCGTTATCGGCGGGGTAGGCGGCAGCATCACCATCATGAGCTACGGCTACTGGATGCGCGAAGCCGGCTGGCAGGGCAAGGAGATGATGCCGGTGATGCGCGTCGACCTGGCCGTGGCTTACGGACTGACCGCGGCCTTCGGCGTCGCCATCATCATCGTGTCAGCCGGGGTGCATCCCGAGGTCGTATCCGGCAACAACATGGCGCTGGCGGTGGCCGACCAGCTGGTGCCGGTGATGGGGGAGACTGGCAAATGGATCTTCCTGTTCGGTTTCTGGGGTGCGGTATTCAGCTCGATGATCGGGGTCTGGCACGGGGTGCCGTTCCTGTTCGCCAATTTCCTTTATCATTTCCGCCAGCACACGCACCTGCTGGAATCCCATGCCAGCATCTCGAAGACGCCGGCCTACCGCGGCTACCTGGCCTACCTGGCCATTCTGCCCATGTCACTGTTGCTGCTGGAGCGTCCGGTATGGATCGTCATCACCTACGCGGTGACCGGCGCCATTTTCATGCCCCTGCTGGCAGCCCTGTTGCTGTACATGAACTCGTCCCGGTCCTGGCTCGGTGAGCACGCCAACGGCTGGCCGAGCAAGATATTGCTCAGCATCAGCCTGCTGGTCTTCGGCTACCTGCTCTCTATTGAAATCCTCGACCAATTCCAGGCCTGAAAATGGCCCGGAACCGGAAGGATCATAGGCCGGTTGAGGCCCCCGGGGCCGACATCCGGCGTGTATCCTAAATACCCGGCTACACGAGTCTGAAAGTATATTTTTCCAATTTCCCCGCGAACCCTTTAAAATTGGCGTTTCATTAGAACAATAAATTCCCCTATGCATGATTTTGAGGACATAAGGCCTTATCGCGATGAGGAGGTCCGGCCTGTCGTGGACAGGCTGCTCGAGGATGAGTCCCTGTCCAGGGCCCTCGCCAGATTCAAACACCCTCTGCTGTACCGCTTCCTGCCCGGCTGGGTGACCGGCAAGGCGCAGGCCGCGCTTGCCGCTGAGACCGCCCATGTGCAGAGCATCCGCGATGTCCAGCTGGTCATCGAGAAATACCTCGACAAGCTGATCGAGGACACCACCACGAGCCTGACCTCTGAGGGCCTCGATACTCTCGATGACAGCCAGCCTTATCTTTTCGTGAGCAACCACCGGGATATCACCATGGACCCGGCCCTGGTAAATTACATGATCTACCACCACGGCCTGAACACATTGCAGATCGCCATCGGCGACAACCTGCTAAAGCGGCCTTTTCTCACCGACCTGATGAAGCTGAACAAGAGTTTCATCGTCAAACGCTCGGTGCAGGGCAGGGACCTGCTCAAGGCCAGCAAACAGCTGTCGGCTTACATCCATCACTGCATCAAGACCGGTGAAAACGTTTGGATCGCCCAGCGTGAAGGCCGTGCGAAGGACGGCATCGACAAGACCGAGACCGCGATCATCAAGATGCTGCACATGGCCGATCGCGAATCCACGCTCAAGCTCAGCCTGCAGGAATCCATGAACTCGCTGAACATCGTACCGGTGTCCATTTCCTACGAGTATGATCCTTGCGACCGTTTCAAGGCCGAGGAGCTATACACCATCGACACCACCGGCAAATTCGAAAAAGACGAAAACTCCGACGTGCGCAGCATCCTTAACGGCATGGTCGGGGTTAAGGGTGACGTTCATGTCACCTTCGGCAGACCCATCGTATTCCCTGAAGCGGTCACCGCCGAAGGGGTGGCCAGGCAGATGGATGCGCAAATCATCCGCAACTACCGGTTGCACGCCGTGAATTACATCGCGATGGAGATGGTGCAATCTGACTTTATGGATTTCCACAAGCTGCCGGCGATCTTGGGTGTCAGCCCGGGAGAGATCGCTGGCAAGCGCCGCGAGTTCAGTAAGCGTCTCGGCAGTATGCCCAGGAACCTGGAACCCTATGTCCTGAGCATGTATGCCAACCCGGTCATCCGCAAAGCCGAAATCGGGGGTTCGTGACCTCACTTTGGCAAAGCGGGCTCCATACACTATAGTGAAAGCACGTTGCATTTCAGCGGCAGGCTGTCTCCCCGATGCTTTCTGACGAACTCAAGCAAACCATCCAGCACCACTATTCCACGCTGGTCAAAAACAGGAACCTGCAGAATCGTCCCGGCCAGAAACTGATGATCGCGGACATCGCCAACTGCCTGTCAGGCGTGGAGATGGACGCTGACGGCATGCGAATTTCCCCCCAGCCGGCCATCTGTGTCATCGAAGCCGGCACCGGTATCGGCAAGACCATCGCTTACCTCCTGTCAGTCATACCCGTGGCGAAGGCCATGAACAAGAAGGTCGTCCTCGCCACGGCCACGGTGGCCCTGCAGGAACAGGTCATGAACAAGGATATTCCCGACCTGCTCAAGCACAGCGAGATGCAATTCTCCTATTCACTGGCCAAGGGGCGAGGACGCTACCTGTGCCTGTCCAAGCTCGACAATGCCCTCAGAACCGGCAGCAGCCAGGAGGCCATGCTCGACCTGTACGGCCTGGAACTGGAAGATCCGACGACGGCGGACAAGGAACTGTACCAGGCGATGCTGGATGCGCTCATCGACGGCAAGTGGAAGGGTGATCGCGATGACTGGAAAACCGTACTCACCGATAACCAGTGGCGCAACGTGGCCGTGGAGAAGGGTCAATGCTCCGGCAATCGCTGCTCCAATTTCAGCAACTGCTGTTTTTTCCGCAGCCGCAACAACATGCAAAAGGCAGACTGTATCGTCGCCAATCATGACCTGGTGCTGGCGGACCTGGCGCTGGGCGGCGGTGTCATCCTGCCGCCCCCGGAAGACTGCATCTATATTTTCGACGAGGCGCACCACCTGCCGCTGAAGGGCGTTTCCCATTTTTCACATTTTATCCGCCTGCGCGCCACGATGACCTGGCTGGACCGCATCACCGCCATATTCAAGGGCGTCACCGTGGAGCTCGGCAACGATGCCGAACTTGCCACCCAGCTGGACAAGGCGCGCAAGGCTGCCGAGCAGACCCGGGCAGTACTCCAGCAGCACCTGCCGATGTTCCAGACGTTCAGCGACCGGGCTGAATCCGCCAACGCGAAAGGGGACGTCACCCAGTTCACCTTTGACCAGGGCGTGGTGCCTGATGAATTGCGCGAGGTGAGCAGCAACATCATGGGCGAGTTTCGCGAACTCGATGACCGCCTCAAGCTCATTGCCGAGCGGCTGAAGGACTGCATGGAAAACGATCTGGGGGATATCGACCGCCAGACCGCGGAAAACTGGTATCCGGTGTTCGGCATCATGCAGGCACGCGCGGAAGGCGGTATCCAGCTGTGGCGCAGCTTTGCCATCGAGGACCACGCCGGGTTCGCTCCACATGCAAGATGGCTGACGTACAGGCCCCAGGGGAATGAAGACGAGATTACCGTATCCTCAAGCCCGGTCCTTGCCGCCGATGCGCTCATCGAATACCTGTGGCAGGACTGTTTCGCCGCCGTGCTGACATCGGCCACCCTGACTGCCATGGGCAGCTTCGATTTTCTCAGCATGCGCGCCGGCCTGCATGAGGATACCTTCTACCGGCAGATCAGCAGTCCCTTCGATTTTACCAACCGCGCCAGCCTGCACCTGCCGAAATCCGGGTTCGATCCGTCGCGTACCGAGGAGCATACCCGTGCGATCATCGCTGCACTGCCTTCACTGGTGGATGAAAACCAGGGCAACCTGGTGCTGTTTTCCTCGCGCCGGCAGATGCAGGATGTGCTGCAGGGGCTGCCGGAGGAACTGCAGCTCAGGATTCTTTCGCAGGATGACCACGCCAAGCAGGAGCTGATCCGCCTGCACAAGGAGCGCGTCGACAAAGGACAGACCAGTATCATCTTCGGCCTGGCCAGCCTCACCGAAGGCATCGACCTGCCGGGGGGGTACTGCACGCACGTCATCATCGCCAAGATCCCGTTCTCGGTACCGAACGACCCGGTGGAGGCGACGCTGGGGGACTGGGTCAAGGCGCAGGGCAGAAACCCTTTCATGGAAATATCGGTGCCGGAAGCCTCCATGCGCCTGATCCAGGCCAGCGGCCGGTTGCTGCGTACTGAAAGCGATGCCGGCCGCATCACCATCCTCGACGAGCGCCTGCTGAAGAAGCATTACGGCAAGGGCATCATCGGTTCACTCCCGCCTTACCGGCAGGAGATTTTACAGAGCGGTTCGCAACCCGCTGCGTCCGCAACCGAAGTCCTGACCTGAACACTGCATTGCCGGAATACATACCGGCACACGCATCCATGCCGCCTGCCATCCCGTACAGGAAGTACAAGTCCCCATGTTATGCTTTGACCTGTTGCAGATTGCCGTGAGAAATGATGACCATGAATGATGTCGCAAAGAACCAGCCGCCCGGTTACGAACCACCAAAGGTCTGGAAATGGGCCGGCCAGGATGGCGGTGAGTGGACCAGTATTAACCGGCCCATCGCCACGCCTATCCATGAGAAGGAGCTGCCGGTGGGGGAGCATCCTTTCCAGCTGTATTCCCTGGGTACGCCCAACGGCCAGAAAGTGACCATCATGCTGGAGGAGCTGCTGGCGCTGGGTCATGCTGGCGCCGAGTACGATGCCTGGTATATCAATATTGTCCAGGGGGAGCAGTTCAGCACCGGATTCACCACCATCAATCCCAACGCCAAGATCCCGGCCATGATGGACCATTCCACCAGCCCGCCCACCCGCTTGTTTGAAAGTGGTTCCATGCTGTTCTACCTGGGCGAGAAGTTCGGCGAGTTCCTGCCCGCATCCCAGCCTGCACGAGCCGAGACCATGAACTGGCTGATGTGGCAGATGGGCTCGGCGCCGTTCCTCGGCGGCGGCTTCGGCCATTTCTATGCCTACGCGCCCTACAAGATGCAATACCCAATAGATCGTTACACCATGGAAACCAAGCGCCTGCTGCACGTACTCGACCTGCACCTGGCCGACCATGAATACCTTGCTGGGGATGACTACACCATCGCGGATATCGCCAATTGGCCCTGGTATGGTTCGATAATGAACAATGCTTATGATGGGGGTGAGTTTCTGTCCGTGGAGGAGTACACCCATGTACGGCGCTGGACCGACCAGATCGCGGCGCGCGATGCCGTGAAACGGGGCCGTATGGTCAACCGGGGACTCGGGCCGCTGGAAGGCCAGCTAAGGGAGCGTCACCATGCCGATGATTTCATCAACAATACCCAGGACAAGGTCGAAGCACGGGGCGGCAAGCGCAGCTGAGCCTGGCCAATTCAACTGGCAGAGACAGTACGGACTGGTGACGATTCTAGTCGTTGCCTGCCAGCAGGTGCTGGTCCAACAGGTAGTTGAAGATCAGGCGGGCGCTGTGTTCCGGTGAAGTGTTGGGCGTGATAACCAGTTCCGACTGCTCCGGCACTTCATAAGGTGAATCGATGCCGGTGAAGTTCTTGATTTCACCGCGCCTGGCTTTCTCATACAGCTTCTTCGGGTCGCGGTCTTCGCAGATATCCAACGGCGTATCCATGAACACCTCGATAAAGGGCAGGTCGCCCGCGGCATGCAGTTCGCGCACGAGCCGCCGGTCACGGCGAAAAGGCGAAATGAAACTGGACAGGACGATCATGCCGGCGTCGGCGAAAAGTTTGGAGACCTCGCCAACACGGCGAATGTTCTCCTCACGGTCGGCATCGGAAAAACCCAGGTTGCTGTTCAGGCCGTGGCGCACGTTGTCACCGTCGAGCACGTAGCACTTGTAGCCATTGTCGGTGAGCAGGTGCTCGAGGGTGAAAGCCAGGGTGCTTTTGCCGGAGCCGCTGAGGCCGGTGAACCACAGGGTGGCGCCTTTCTGGCGAAAGACTTCTTCACGCCTGGCGCGGTCGACACGACCTTCATGCCAGACGACGTTGGAGCTTTTCTTGTTGGTCATACGGGCTGCTTCTTGTTGTTATGATCAGATCTGGATACGGCGAATGCTGAGGATGACGACATCCTGCAACGGCCGGTTCTGGTTGTCCACCGGCACGCGACCGATGGCATCGAGTACTTCCAGGCCGACCCTGACCTTGCCGAACACGGTGTGCTTGCCGGCGAGCCAGTCGGTGTCGGCCAGGTTGATGAAAAACTGTGAGCCGTTGCTGTTCGGACCGCTGTTGGCCATGGCGATGACACCGCGTACAGGCATGCGTGAGATAAAGCGCTCGGAGTACTGGTAGCCCAGGTTCTCGTAGTTTTCCTTCACGGTCATGCTGCGCAGCATCCGGTTCACTTCGTCGATGCGCGCTTCCAGTTGCGCCTGGCTGGTGATGCCGAGTTTTTCGTAAAGTGGCATGAGGACTTTTTTCTGGAAATCCTGCTGGTTGCCGATACCGAGCAGTGGGTGGGGAATGCCGGCATCATCGAGCACCTGCATCTTGTCCAGCCCAAGGCTGCGGGCATTTATTTCGTCACCGAAGCTGAATCCCGGCGTGCCTTCGCTCCGACCATTGGGGCTGCCGCCCTGGATCATGAAGCCGTCGATGACGCGATGGAAGACGAGACCATCGTAAAATGGCACAAGGAATTCCAGGCCGGTGTCGGGATCGATCCAGGGCCTGGCGCCCTCGGCAAGGCCGAGAAAATTCTCGACGGTGAGCGGGGCTTCTTTGGGAAACAATTCCAGGATCATCGAGCCCATGTTTGTCCGTATTTCCACCACGGGGTTGTTGAAATCCTCGCGGCTGAAAATTGTTGCGGTCGGCGTGGTCTGAACGGGCGTATCGAGAGTAACGCTGATACCGGGTGTGGCCTCTGCGGCAAGAGGCGGCAGGAATTCCCCGGCCGGAAGCGACTGGGAGAAAACCAGGGGGCTGTACAAAAGGATCAGCAGGCAGGGGATCAATCGGGACATGCTGCGGGTCAGCCGGTTTTCAGGGGATGATTGGCAGGCAGTGTGCGCTCCATCCAGAGGGCCAGCTTGTGCTTCATGTGGATGACGTCCTCCTGGCCCTTCGCCAGTGGCTGGATCAGGTTGTCCCGTACCAGCAGGGCATAGATGGCACGTACTTTCATATCGGCATGGTCGTCCGGATCGAATTTTCCGGCGCCGCGTTTCTCGAAATAGGCAGAGCCGATGCGGATGGCTTCACCCAGTAACTCCTTCTCGTTCCTGATTTTCTTGATCGCGGCCATGTGGGCGAGTCTAGCATAGATGACCGATACAAGGAGCAAGGGGCAAAGGACTAAACTTACTGTCTTTGCGATGCTCCTTGTTCCTAGTCGACCTTCACGGCCCGACCATCAGCCCAATCCCGTAAATACTTGAGTTTCTCTGCCATCGTGACGGAGAGGGGATAGGTGTTGGCGATTTCCTGCATCAGGAGATCCTGGTTCAGGGTGCGATCTTCGCTGAGGGCGGCATACAGGCCGGAAACGACCGCCTGTTCGATTTCGGCACCGGAAAATCCCTGCGTGGCGGCAACCAGGGCAGGCATATCGAACGAAGCAGGGTCCAGGCTGCGACTGGAGAGGTGGATAGCGAAGATTTTTTCCCGGACCACCGGGTCGGGCAGATCGACAAAAAAGATTTCATCCAGGCGGCCCTTGCGCACCAGTTCCGGCGGCAGGGATTCGATGTCATTGGACGTTGCCACCAGAAAGACCTTTTCCTTGCGCTCCGCCATCCAGGTGAGCAGGGTGCCGAGGATGCGTTTCGATGTACCCTCGTCGGATTCAGACGTGGACAGGCCCTTCTCGATCTCGTCCAGCCACAGGACACAGGGCTGCATCAGCCCGGCGGTCTTCAATGCGCCGCGCAGGTTCCTTTCCGTTTCCCCGTGATATTTGTTGTACATGCTGCCGAAATCCAGGCGCAGGAGCGGCACGCCGAAGATGCCGGCCACTGTCTTTGCCGCCAGGCTCTTGCCGCAACCCTGCACCCCGAGCAGCATCATGCCTTTCGGCGCGTCGAGACCGGGCACTTCCCGGTTGCCCAGGAACACGTCCCGGCGCAGTTTCAGCCAGTGCTTGAGTTTTTCCTGGCCGCCCAGGTCGGCGGATTGCGCGGTATCGTATTCGAAATGCAGGACGCTGTCCTGGTCGAGCAGTTCGTACTTGGCCTTCATGACACCAGGCAGGTCGCTCTCGTCGATGGCGCCGTCGTCAAAGATGGCATTGTGTGCCAGCTTGCCGATGTGGTGCCGGGGCAGGCCCTTGAGGTTCTTGACCAGGTTGTCGACGAGCTTTTGGCTGGAGTTGACACGCTTGCCGTTCTTGCGGCGCCAGTCCATCGCAATGGCGTTGACGATGTCGAGGATCTCGTCGTCATCCGGCATCGACCATTCGATGCGGCGGGCGAAATGCGCTATCTCGTCGGGCAGGGCGATCTTGTGGCTGATCAGCACGATAGTGTGGTGGCTGACATGTTCGCCCATCTGCGCGACTTCCTTGAGCATGCGCGTGACCTTGGGATTGCTCAGGTAGGGGTGGAAATCGGGCAGTATGTAGATGCCGGGATGGTTGGTTGATTTGATGTGGTCGAGCACCACGTAGGGGTCGTCATTGAATTTCTGCGGTTCGAGATCGATGTCCAGGCGTTTCAGGCCCGAGGTGATGGACCAGCTGTACAACGCCTTGTGCACGCTGCCGACCAGCTTGTGAAAAGCCTTGATGATGGCCCGTTCTTCCCGGGACTCGATAACGATTATCGGCGTCCTCGATTCCACCAGTACTTTCAAATCATCGTAATCGGACATGTATGACGGGATTCACCTTGTTGTCGCGCGTAACGGCGTATCGCAAGGGGCAAGTATAACCCAGGGGCGGGTAATTACCGGGCAGAAAAAAACCGGAAACGTACTGCAAAAAGCGTTTCCGGTTTCAGGTCTCAATCGCTGCGCCGTCCGCTGAAGGACGGTATATGGATGGTTCAGTGCACGATTTTCTTGGGGTCGCTGCCTTCCTCCAGTTCCTTCTGACTGATTTCCACCACGAAGCTTTCCTGCTGCAGCTGGCGAGTGGCTTGCGCCCGTTCCTCGGCTTCAGCCTGTTGCACTTTCTTCTCGTCATCGAACATTTCGGCGTTCAGTGACATCTGGCGGGTCAGATGTTGCTTGAGTCGGTCCACGACACAGGTCATCACTTCCAACGTCTGGCTCAACTGATCCAGTGTGATGAGTGTCTGTTCCGCGTTCTGCTCCACGTCTTTTTTGTCGGCCATAGGAATGATTCCTTCTATTGCCAGTGGGTTAGTACAGCTAGCCCTGTTGTTGTCGTGCTTCCCTGATTCTTTATTGCACGTCGTCTCCAATTTTTGGTCCCAGTTAATCCCAGGTGAGTGCTCCACCTGTTTGATACTCGATCACACGGGTCTCAAAGAAGTTCTTTTCCTTGCGCAGGTCCATGATCTCGCTCATCCACGGGAAGGGGTTCTGCGCGCCGGGGAACTGCTCCGGCAGGCCGATCTGGGCGAGACGACGGTTGGCGATGAATTTCAGGTAATCCTCCATCATGGCGGCATTCATGCCGAGCACACCGCGCGGCATGGTGTCGCGGGCATACTCGATTTCCAGCTGCGTGGCTTCCAGGATCATCTGGGTGGCCTGCTGCTTCATGTCGGCGTCCCACAGCTTCGGATTTTCCAGCTTGATCTGGTTGATCATGTCGATGCCGAAGTTCAGGTGCATGGACTCGTCGCGCAGGATGTACTGGAACTGCTCGGAAGTACCGGTCATCTTGTTGCGGCGGCCCATGGACAGGATCTGGGTGAAGCCGCAGTAGAAGAAGATGCCTTCCAGACAGCAATAGAATGCGATGAGATTCTTCAGCAGCTGCTTGTCGGTGTCCGGTGTGCCGGTATGGAAGGTCGGATCGGAAATCTCCTTGGTGTACTTCAGGCCCCAGGACGCTTTCTTCGCCACCGAGGGTATCTCGTGGTACATGTTGAAGATTTCGCCTTCATCCATGCCCAGCGACTCGATGCAGTACTGGTAGGCGTGGGTGTGAATGGCTTCCTCGAAGGCCTGACGCAGGATGTACTGACGGCATTCCGGGTTGGTGATCAGGCGGTAAATGGCCAGCACCAAGTTGTTGGCGACCAGGGAATCGGCGGTCGAGAAAAAGCCTAGGTTGCGTTTGACGATGATGCGCTCGTCGTCGGTCAGGCCGTCGGGTCGTTTCCAGAGCGCGATATCCGCGTTCATGTTGATTTCCTGCGGCATCCAGTGGTTGGCGCAGCCGTCGAGGTATTTCTGCCAGGCCCACTCGTATTTGAACGGCACCAGCTGGTTGAGGTCGGCGCGGCAGTTGATCATGCGCTTCTGGTCGACGGTGACGCGCTCGGCGGTGCCGGCCAGTTCTTCCTGCCCGTCGGTGTAGTCCATCTCGGCCACGGTCTTCATGGCCTGTTCGACGGCGCTCAGGTCGCTGTCGGGCTCCACGGCTGCGGCGGGGGGCACTTCGCCCACGCTGGGGTGGCCGGGTTCCTGCGCCGGTGCAATGTCGTCAACAGTGGCGGACGCGGCAGGGGCGGGCTCTGCCGCAGCGAACACGGCTTCATCCTGGAAGGTCTTTGGTGCTTCGGGAGCCTGCGCTTCTTGCGCTTCTTCCGCTTCGTTGGCCGCAGGTTCGCTGGTGCGCATCGGCGCCTTGGCGGGTGCGGCGTCCTCGTTGTTGAATTCGTCCCATGACAGCATAGTGATTCCCCTGTTTGTTACCTTTCCAATTTCTCTTTCAATTAAAGTTCGTATAAATCACGTTTATTTCGCCGGATGGCGGGCTTCGCCCTTTTATGCCCCAGAGGGTATATCCGGCCTACACCTTGTTCATTGACACGCTTCGCAGTCAGGATCATCCAGCGAGCAGGCCTTGGGCACTTCGGCGGGGCCGGCTTCTTCCTGGGCCATCCCTTGTGTCATCAACGTCTCGTCGATGTTGGCGGAGACCTTGTTCAGCGTGCCGGAAGACACCGTGGATTTCTCGGTGCTGGTGGCAGCCATGGCGCGCAGGTAGTAGGTGGTCTTCAGACCGCGGTACCAGGCCATGCGATAGGTCACGTCCAGTTTCTTGCCGTTGGCTTCGGCGATGTACAGGTTCAGCGACTGCGCCTGGTCGATCCACTTCTGCCGGCGGCTGGCGGCATCGACGAGCCAGCGCGGGTTGATCTCGAAGGCGGTCGCATACAGCGTCTTCAGGCGCTGCGGAATGCGGTCGATCTTCTGCACGCTGCCGTCGTAGTACTTCAGGTCATTGATCATGACGCTGTCCCAAAGGCCTTCCGCCTTCAGGTCGCGGATGAGGTACGGGTTGACCACGGTGAACTCGCCGGACAGGTTCGATTTCACGTACAGGTTCTGGTAAGTGGGCTCGATGGACTGCGACACGCCGGTGATGTTGGCGATGGTTGCAGTCGGTGCAATGGCCATGACGTTGGAGTTGCGCATGCCGACGCTCTTCACGCGTTCGCGCATGGCATCCCAGTCCATGGTGGCGCTGAAATCGACTTCCAGGTAACCCTCGCCGCGCTCGACCTGCAGCTTCTTCAGCGAGTCGATCGGCAGGATGCCCTGGCTCCAGAGTGAACCCTGGAAGCTCTCGTAGGTGCCGCGTTCCTCGGCCAGCATGGTGGAGGCCTCAATGGCGAAGTAGCTGATCGCTTCCATGGATTGATCGGCGAAACCGACGGCGGCTTCGGACGAGTAGGGGATCTGCTGGACGTACAGCGAGTCCTGGAAGCCCATCATGCCGAGGCCGACGGGACGGTGCTTCATGTTGGAGTTGCGCGCCGCCTGCACCGAGTAGTAGTTGATATCGATGACGTTGTCGAGCATGCGCACCGCGGTGTGCACGGTCTTGCGCAGTTTTTCCTTGTCCAGGCCATCAGCAGTGACATGGTTGACCATGTTGATGGAACCGAGGTTGCACACGGCGATCTCGCTATTAGCGGGATTCTCCCTGTCATAGCGGGTGTTCAGGGTGATCTCTGTACACAGGTTGGAGGAATGCACAGTGCCGACGTGCTGCTGCGGCGAGCGGATATTGCAGGCATCCTTGAACGTGATCCAGGGATGACCGGTTTCAAACAGCATGGACAGCATTTTTCGCCAGAGGTCCTTGGCCCGCACGGTCTTGTGCACGTAGAGCGAGCCCTCCTTGGCCATTTTTTCGTAGTGCGCATAGCGTTCTTCGAAGGCCTTGCCATGAAGTTCGTGCAGGTCAGGGACCTCATTTGGCGAAAAAAGCGTCCATTCCTGGTCTTCAAACACACGTTTCATGAACAGGTCCGGAATCCAGTTGGCGGTGTTCATGTCGTGTGCACGGCGACGGTCGTCACCGGTGTTCTTGCGCAGTTCCAGGAATTCTTCAATGTCCAGGTGCCAGGTTTCCAGGTAGGAACAGACGGCGCCCTTGCGCTTGCCGCCCTGGTTGACGGCAACGGCGGTGTCGTTGACCACTTTCAGGAACGGGACCACGCCCTGGGACTTGCCGTTGGTGCCCTTGATATAGGCGCCCAGCGCACGCACGGGGGTCCAGTCGTTGCCGAGACCGCCGGCCCATTTTGACAGCATGGCGTTGTCGTGGATGGCGTTGTAAATGCCGCTGAGATCGTCGGGCACGGTAGTGAGGAAGCAGGAGGACAACTGCGGCCGCATGGTGCCTGAGTTGAACAGCTGCGGCGTGGATACCATGTAGTCAAAGCTCGACAGCAGGTTGTAGAACTCGATGGCGCGGTCTTCACGGTTTTCCTCGTTGGAGGCCAGGCCCATGGCGACACGCATGAAGAAGATCTGTGGCAGCTCGAAACGGGTGCCTTCGCTGTGGATGAAATAGCGGTCGTACAGGGTCTGCAGGCCGAGATAGGTGAACTGGGCGTCGCGGTCAGCCTTCAGGGCCTCGCCCAGGCGCTCCAGGTCGTACTCGAGCAGGTGCGGGGACAGCAGTTCCAGTTCCACACCGCGCTCGATGTAGGGGCGCAGGGCGGCAGCGTACTTGTAATGCATTTCAGCCTGGGTGGCACTGTCGGCCACACCCAGAAAGCCCAGGGCTTCGCTGCGCAGGGTGTCGAGCAGGAGGCGGGCGGCCACGAAGCTGTAATTCGGCTCCTTTTCCACCAGGGTGCGGGCAGTCATCACCAGGGAGATCTGCACATCGCCATGCTTGACGCCCGAATAAAGGTTTTTCAGGGTCTCTTCATAGATGGCGTCACCGTTGACGTCTTCCAGGCCTTCACAGGCCTCGGCAATGATCGTCTGCAGGCGTGCGGTATCCAGGGGCTTGGAAGAGCCGTCCTCCATGGTCATCATGATGTCGGATTTGGGGGCGGCAGCCTGCGGGTTCTGGGCACGCTCGCGTTCACGTTCGCGGGCGCGCTCGGCGCGGTAGATCACGTAGCTTCTGGCCACCTTGTGTGCGCCGGAGCGCATCAGCATCAATTCCACCTGGTCCTGGATTTCCTCGATGTGGATGCTGCCGCCGGAAGGCATGCGACGTTTGAAGGTGGACATGATCTCGTCAGTCATCTTCTGCACGGTTTCGTGGATGCGGCTGGAGCCGGCGGCGTTGCCGCCTTCCTCGGCGATGAACGCCTTGGTGATCGCCACGGAAATCTTGGAAGCATCGAAGCCGACGACTGCACCGTTGCGCTTTATCACGCGCAATGTGCCCGGGGCCATGGCGGCGATGGAACTGTCGGTGGTGTCCTGCTGACGCGGTGCAGCCTTGGAGGCTGAGGTGGTTGATTCAACTTCTGTATGCATTTGGTGACTCCGGGTGCGTACTTTTCTTCTTCTTGGTACACCTTGCTGGATGCAACGCGGTGTACTGGTTCTTGTTCTGTCCGTGGCTGGTCATGCCGGCTACGGTGCGTTCTTTGCCTGCTGGATGCGGCACAGGCAACTGCCTTCAAATCCAGCTTTTTCAGCCATTACCTGGCTTTCTGTCAGCGTTTGTCTGTTCTGGCCGGCGTGGGTTGCCGGTAGATTGGGCCGGTTTGGCCCGGATTTCCCAAACACAAGATATAGTGGTTGGGCGAAATCCCTGTTTTTGCCGTCGTGGGGCCTGTGGATAAACCCTCGACGGCGGGAGGCAGGACATCAGCAACACATTTTCAGGCTGTTTTCAGCGGCAAAAAAGGTGTTTTTGACCGTGTTTTGCTGGAGTCCGTATTCCCCGAAATTCACATTTTCCCTGGTTTCAGACTGCTTTAACTACGTTGGCTAACCGGCGGCTGTTATTGATTTTTTGCCGTTTGGCGATTTCAGGCCAGTCTAACCAAAGGAATGTGAAAGCACAACATATTGTGTAAAAAAACTGTAGACGCACTATATCAGGTATATTTTTCCCGTTGCAAGCCAATAATGTGTGAATTTGATGTGGATAAAATGTACATAGCATGGGGGTTACGGCAGGGTTTCCGGGGTCATGGGAAGCCTGCTTGTGACAGCGCACCAACAGTGAGCAAATTATCCACAGCCGGCCTGGGAGCCTAAGGCCTGAATTTTCCGGGTAAAAACCGCGAGGGCGGTTTCATGCGCACCAAATCAGGGCAAAAAAAGGGAAATCACGAAACACTATATCTTGTGTTTGTCGGGCTGGCGAAATCGGGTCAAAAAATCCCGGGGCAGGAGGCTCAGGGGGTGTTTCCGATGAACCGGGCAACGAAGTCATTGGCGGGCTGATTCTGCAGGGCATCGGCGCTGCCCCACTGCTGAAGGTCGCCGTCCAGCATGATGCCGATGACATCGGCCATGGTGAAGGCCTCGTCCTGGTCATGGGTCACCAGGATGGCGCTGGTCTGGCGCGCCCTGAGGATGTCCCGGACCTCCCGGCTGAGGCTGCGGCGCATCTCCGTGTCCAGGTTAGAGAATGGCTCGTCCATCAGCAGAATGCGCGGATTCGG
>Ga0181587_10000356_pt1 | contig 37633 bp, 30 predicted proteins | sample 071ome_27_FD_132463 | JGI IMG/M metagenome (GOLD analysis project Ga0181587, IMG submission 132463) | Coastal salt marsh microbial communities from the Groves Creek Marsh, Skidaway Island, Georgia - 071409AT metaG (megahit assembly) | ecosystem: Environmental > Aquatic > Marine > Intertidal... | reverse complement strand
CTTTATCGTTTTATCGGGATTTTTTTATTCCGCAGGCTCAATCTTCAGAATAGCCCCGTCCCGCTGCTCAGTAGCAAGATACAGAAATTCATCCGGTCCCATTTCAATATCCCTGACGCGTTGGCGCAGGTCCGTGATCAGGGCTTCGCGACGCACTTCCTCGTAATCGCGGTTGATCATGATGCGTTCAAGATGGCCTGTGCCGGGAATCTCGCCGGTACGCAAGGCACCGACAATAATGTCGCCTTTCCAGGCATGCAGGGCATCACCGGTGTAAAACAGCATGCCTGAGACGGCGATGGCGGGCATCCAGTACACCAGGGGCGGCTCAAACAGGGCGTGAGTCGGACGGTCGTTGGTTTGCCAGGGGCCGGGGTAGGTGCGTCCCAGGCTGACAATAGGCCAACCGTAATTGGCGCCGGGCTTGATGAGGTTGATTTCATCGCCGCCGTTGGGGCCGTTCTCGTTCTGGAACACGGCGCCGGTTTCCGGATGGATTGTCAGGCCAAGGGCGCCGCGATGGCCGTAGGAGTAAATTTCACCGCGGGCAAGGGAGTTGTTGACGAAGGGATTGTCCACCGGCACGCTGCCGTCATCATTCAGGCGCAGTACCTTCCCACCAAGGGAACTGAGCGCCTGGGGATCACCACCCGAGGTGGTGACATAAAGTTTGCCGTCATGGCCAAATGCCAGTCGACCGGCACCGGCAACACCTTCGCCGGCATCAAAAATATCACTGAAGTTCTCCAGGCTGCTACCGTTCCAGCGGGCTCGACCGATCGCCAGGTTACGTTCACCACCAGGCTTGGGCTTGGTATAGCTCAGGTAAAGCAACTGGTTGTTATCAAAGTCTGGATGTTTGACCAGGTCGATATAACCATGGTTGGTGCCGCCCTGGCCGGACTCGCCGGAGAAAACCGAGGGTGGGCCACCGGTGACCGGGGTAGTCTGTAGTTCACCGTCTTCGATGATATACATTTCCCCGCGACGGGTGATGACCAGCAATCTGCCATCGGGCAGAAATTCTAGGGCCATGGGGTATTCCAGTTTGGCGACCACTGACACCTTGATGTCCATGCCTTCAGCCGTAGGATAAATCCAGGGACCTTCGCCCAGGGGAATATTCTCCAGGCCGGTTGGTGCAGTGGGAGCGAAACCACTGAAAGGAATGTCACGCTGGGCCATGGCGAACGAGGCGGGTAAAAGGCAAAGCAACAGGAACAGGTATTTTGAAAAATGCTTCATGTGTGGAATTTCCCCCTAAAAAAAACCGAAACGGTGTTTATATCAATTATGGAGCGAGTTGTTAAATACAGGCCCCGTTATATTGGTACTGTAATCAGTGACTTGTTGCGAATGACTATCGTTTACAGTTGTTCACAGGAAGTGCTTGCTCAGGAAGTCGATGATTTTCTTGTTATAGGCCCTGGCCAGGGCCAGGGCTTCATCTTCACTGATATCACCTCTTTTGGCCATGCTTTTGGCAACAAGTTCCGGTTTTCGGAATAAACCCACGATAATCGGGTCATCCAGGTGTTCATAGTAGCGGTCGATCGTAAGCACTGTGCGGGGATCTTTCCAGCCCCACAGCGGACGGGTATTTTTGCTGTCGATGAGTGGTTTGGTGTCAACATCCATCAGCTCACGCTCAACATCATTCCAGATATTGCCATCGAGCAGTTCAACATTCTTTTTCAGGAAATCCAGGTCTTCGTAATGGCCTTCCGGGTTGTCGGGAAGCCCGGACAACAAATCATCGCCCATGTGAACACCGGCTTCATGCAAGGCCTTGGCAACCAGGCTGGAAGCACTGCGATGGCAGCCGAGTATCACGAAAGTCTTGTTCATTGAAATTTCTCTTTACCAGGGGTTATTCGGTTTTTTGCCAGCACCAGTATTGCAGGCCCTTGTCGGACTGATCAACGGCGCGAAAAAAATAGGTGCCGGGCCTGAGCCTTTTCTCCAGGTTTTTTGAAAAACTGAATGAAGGCTGAGTGACAGCAGTCCTGGCAAAAACAATAAAGTCATCCTGGGTTCCGATGTCCAGGTGGGATGTCGTGCCAGGCAATAACAGGGCAGGGGGAATCCTGGACTGTCCCAGGTCGGTAATGCTCGGCCTGTGCTCCCTGCGGGGCAGGGGAGGCGCACCATTGGGGTAATATTTTTGCATGAATATTTTTTCACTTGCCTGCATTAACGCCGCTTTCCCAGCGGGTGGTTCGGAAGACTGGTTCCAGTAGTGCACGGCACTGGCCTGTGGAGCGCACACAGGCATCATGCCTTTGTGCAACATCCTGCCGCACAGGTCAGTATCTTCGTAATAAAGGAAAAATGCCTCATCAAAAAGAGGCACTTTGTTGAGTTTGAACCAGTCATTGTCAAACAGCAGGCAGGCACCGGAGAGTACGGGTTCGCTGAATGGCGTGCTTTCACTCCAGAAGCGCTTGTGTCGGGCCATGGCCAGTTCGCTGACATCGGTGGTTTCTGCCAGGTTGCTGTCAGGAATGTGGCGATCAGATAAAAGCCACAGGGGATGACCCAGCGCCGGAGGCAACTGGAATGTACAGGCATCATCCCAGTAAAAGCGCGGGCCACACAAGGGGGCGTTCATCTGGACAGAGGCATCCAGGAGATGCTTCAGGCAGTTTCTTTTCAGGCGTACATCAGGATTCAACACCAGTAGCCAGCGGGTTTTGATCTGTCGTGCCGCCAGGTTGGCAGCTGCACCAAAACCAATATTTTCCAAGGGGGTAATAATTTCGGCATGGGCAAAGGCAGGATCGCTGCTACTGATATCGTTGCTGTTGTCGACAACAATGATATTTTGCACCTGTGATTCCAGCTTTCTTGTGAGTTCAGCCGAGTCCTGCGGGCTGCCGTAGTTGATGATGGCGGCAGTGATGTCTTGCTGGGGAGACGGAGACATAGGGGTTGACTGTCAGAACATGTCCAGGTCATTGGCCATAACGACATCGCCGTCATAGGTCCTTTTTACTTCGGCCACGATGTCTTCTGCAGAAGCACTGAAAAAGAGTATGTGGGTCAGTACCACTTTACCTGGTCGGGCTATGTTGGCCACGTCTGCAACCTGCTGTGCACTGGTGTGTGAGCGGCCATGGTACTGTTGCCAGAACTCGGACTGCTTGCCAAGTTCATCGCCACTGTAGACTTCGTGGATCAGGATGTCGGCGCCCCTGGCCTTTTCAGCGAGCAGTTCGCTGTAGGTAGTATCACCGGAAATAACGATAGTCTTGTCAGCAGTCGTCACCAGGTAACCAAAGGCCGGCCTGATCTGTCCATGGGGGACAGTAAATGCCTCCACGGTGATGTCGTCATTGCTGAAGACAATGCCTGATTCAATTTCGGTAGCCTGTGCCTGGTAGCCATGACGGTCGGTAACCAGCTCCGGAGGAGTTCCCACGGCACGTATATCGGATTCGATGGCCAGCATATTGTTCATGTTATCGACGTAGGACTGCAGGCCTTTTGGTCCATAGACAGAGAGTCTTTGCTGGCGTGCCCACCAGCGGTGACTGGCGAGTTCGGCAATGTCATGAATATGGTCGCTGTGCAGGTGGGTGATAAACAGGTGCTTGATATCCTGGGGGTACAGCGCCGGAATATCGTATTTTTGCCAGGCTTCTACAGCCCGCTTGACCATGCCGCCGCCGGCATCAAACAGGTAGGCCTCACCATTGGTAATGACTGCAACACCCGGGCCACTGCGGTCAGCAAGCGGTACCGGAGTGCCGGTGCCAAGAATGATGACACGGGTTTCCTGTGCCAGCGCTGCCGAGCTGTAAAATAGTGCCAGGCAGTAAAAATAAGGGGTCAGGAATCGAAAAATTCTGGAGGCCATGATAATAATTATTTATGCCGGAAGAGAGCGGGAAGCATAATTAACATCTGCTACAATGGCAAGAAAACACCCGACCAGGTCGTTGCAGTAGTCCATGGATCCGTCCTTACAGTCAGTCGTAGATACCTTTGTAGAACAGGAAAAATTGCCAGCTGAATATGTTGGCACTGTCGAGCACTGGTTCCTGCCCCTGGCCGAGCAAATCCTTCACCGTGTAGCCTCTCACCAGGGGACTTTTGTTATTGGTGTCAGTGGTAGCCAGGGCAGTGGCAAGACCACACTGGCGTCATTGCTCGTAAAATTGCTGGAAGCGATGGCGGGCCTGCGTTGTATTAATCTTTCCATTGATGATTTTTATCTCACCCATGCCGAGCGCCAGGAGCTTGCGCAGACGGTTCATCCCTTGCTGGCTACCCGCGGGGTTCCGGGAACCCATGATGTGGAACTTGCCCTGGACACATTGAACGCCCTGAAACAAACGGGTGAGGTCCCTGTTCCACGTTTTGACAAGGCCATTGATGACAGGATGCCTGAACAGCAATGGCCCCGTATCATGGGGCCGTTGGATGTGATCGTGCTGGAGGGCTGGTGCCTGTCCATTGATGCCGCGCCCGAGTCGGCATTACAGGAACCGGTCAACAAACTTGAGGCTGAAGAGGATGCCGAGGGCACGTGGCGCACTTACGTGAACGAGGCCATCAGGAAAGACTATACCGCTTTCTATGAGCGGGTGGATTTCCTGGTGATGCTCAAGGCACCAGGCTTCGAGAAAGTCTATGAATGGCGCCAGAACCAGGAAGACAAGCTGGCCCAGCGTTACCGGCAGGAGGCAGAACAGGGGGCGCAGGCTGGTCATCGCATCATGTCCACTGAACAACTGCAACGCTTCATTCAGCATTATGAGCGGGTCACCTGTCATGGCCTGGAGACCTTGCCGGAAAAAGCCGACGTGGTCTTTCAGCTGACGGAAGAGCAGACTATCGACAAGCGGTTATAGCTTGCGAGCATCATTGACTGGATAGCAGGCATAGAAACTGCAGCACAGGAACAACCAGGAACAACCATGAACAACGAATTGATTAACCAGCTTCAGTCGATACCCGATAACGATGTGCTGCTGGGTGACAGTATTTCAGAAAAGTACCAGCATGACTGGTCCGCCGATGCACCGGGAATGCCGGGTGCAGTCCTGCGCCCGAACAATACGCAGGCACTGTCAGAGATACTCAGGCTTTGTCATGCCAATGACCAGCCGGTGGTTGTCCAGGGCGGATTGACCGGGCTGACCGGTGGTGGCATTCCCCAGCCCGGGGAGTTTGCCATCAACCTGGAGCGTCTTAATGGCATCGAAGAACTGGATGTCGATGCCATGACCATGACCGTCAAGGCAGGAACACCGCTGCAAACCATCCAGGAGGCGGCTGATGCGGCCGGCTTCATTTTCCCGCTCGACCTGGGCGCACGGGGAACCTGCAATATAGGCGGCAATATATCGACCAATGCCGGGGGCAACCAGGTGCTGCGTTTTGGCATGACCCGTGCGCTGGTGCTGGGGATAGAGGCGGTCATGGCAGATGGCACCGTGATCAGCGCCATGAACAAGATGCTGAAAAATAATGCCGGCTATGACCTGAAACACCTGTTCATCGGTACGGAAGGCACCCTGGGTATCGTATCCCGGGCAGTGCTGCGCCTGTTCCCCAAGGCACGCAGTCGTTGTACCGCGTTGCTGGCACTGGAGAATTTCAGCGACGTGGTTGCCCTGTTGCACAAGGTAACGGGAGAGTTTGGCGGTGCTTTAAGTGCTTTTGAAGTGATGTGGGAAAACTATTTCCACTTCATCACGGATAACGTGGAAGGTATCAGCTCACCCTTTGATACCCGTCACCCGGTCTACGTTCTGACCGAGCTGGAAGGCAGTGATGTAGACAGGGACGCCGAGGTGTTCATGAACACGCTGTCTGATGCCATGGAGTCAGGCCAGGTCAGTGATGCCCTGATTGCCAATTCCGAAAAGGATCGGGAAGGGTTCTGGAAAATTCGTGACGGTGTGGGTGAGATTTCGGCTTTCATCAAGAACGCCGCCAATTTTGATGTCAGTGTACCCATATCCTCCATGGAGGCTTTCCTGCAGCAGGTGGAAAAAGAGCTGGTTGCTGCTGTGCCGAAGGCAAAGATGATGGTGTTCGGTCACATTGCCGACAGCAACCTGCATTTCCTGTGTCACACGGGCTCCCATGATGATGTCAAGGCCATGTATAACGTGGTGTACAAGGTCGTCGGGGATTTCAGCGGCTCGGTATCGGCCGAGCATGGCATTGGTGTGCAGAAAACCGGTTACCTGGCCTATTCACGTTCGGAAGAGGAAATTGCCCTCATGCGCACGCTGAAACAGGCGCTCGATCCCCGGCAAATCCTGAACCGTGGCAGGGTGATTCCGGACTGATACACAGAATTGCATCGAGGTAACACTATGTTGACCAGGCTGAATCTGACACTTTTTCTCTTGCTGTTTACCGGATACGGGCTGGCCGATGTGGAGTACTTCAGTGCGGATCCGGCAGCACTGCCATTCGATGACTATATCCATGTCGTCGATACACGCGATTCACCCGTCGAGCAGGTGTGGATCAAATCTGCCGACGGCGCCTATGTGGCAGCTGCGGTTCGCAAACCGCAAGGACAAGGACCTTTTCCTGTCATGGTGATGTTCCATGGTGCACCGGGTGGTCGCGGTATGGAACAACTGGTCGGCTGGTCCCGTGGTGATCATGGCGGGCCGGTGTGGGAGCGCTTTCTCCAGGAAGGTTACGTGGTGATTGTTGCAGACTACCGGGGAGGCGACTGGAATGCCGTCAATCAACCCACAGAGGCAGGATTCGCCACGGCCATTGATGACGGCCTGGCGGTCATTGATTATGCGCGTTCCCTGCCTTACGCAGACAGCGACGACGTCAGTGTTTATGGTGTCAGTCTGGGCGGCAACCTGGTGATGTACCTGGCATCACTGGTCACTGATTTACACGCCGTAGTGGTGGGGGCACCCTTTCCGGTCTGGTTCCTGGGGGCAACCCTGGGCGATGAACTGGCCACCGGCACTATGTCCGACCTGGCCATCGACAGGGAAGTGGCCGAAGCCAATATTGCCAGGGTACAGACACCGGTGCTGATTCTGGTGGGCACCGAGGATCCCATAAAACCGCTGACGGAAAAGTTGTACGAAGAAATGTCACGGGCAGGAAAGGACGTCAGGATGGAAGTGTATGAACACGGCTATCACGATTTCGTAATGGGCCCCCAGGGGCATACGCGGCCTGATCTTCCGGAAGGCGAAAAACTCATGCAGATAGGGCTTGATGCGCTGGAACGAACGCTGGCATTTGTCAGGTCAGGCAGGCTCTAGAGCCATCAGGCGGCCCTTACTGCCAGGGCAGCGGTATGCCCACGAGGATGTCCATGTCAGTGGACATTGCCGTCTCGCCCGCTTCCAGGGCATTTTGTGACAGGATGAAGGACAGCACGTCGGTGACCTGGTCCCAGGTTAGCGACTGAACATTATCAGGGGGCATTTTCTCCCAGGTATGCTGCACCAGTTCCCCCAGGGTTTTTCCCTTCCAGTTATTTCGAAAAAAGCTCCCTTTCAGGGGCGTGCCAAACTGGCCGTTACTGAGACGGTTGCCGTGGCAAATCTGGCAGGTTTCCCGGTAGATAACCTGGCCGCTTTCAACCTGGGCAGTAGAAAAGACCACTTCTTCCTGTGCCCGGGCCGTTACGGACAGGCATGACAACAGGAAGGTTGCCAGAAGCAGCCGCGGCTGCAGGGGGGTGATATTGATCATGCTGTATAGATTGCCTGATGCCAAAAACAGGCCATGTTAATCAAGCTGACGGGAAAAAACCACGTCAGGAGGCTTCGTGCTCGACCAGGCCCGATTTCTTTCGGTACAGGGGAGCGACCAGGCGACGCCAGGCCAGGGCCAGACCGGTCCAGACCATGAACAGGCTGGTTAGTGACACGAGGCCGGCGATGGTTTGTCCACCCAGTCCCAGTACCTCGCCGGTATGCAGGAAGCGCACAATGGACCGGGTCTGACGGCCAGGTGACTGGCTGGAAAACGGTTGCCACCCGGTCACCTGGCCATCGGTCCGGCTCAGGACCACGGTATGTCGCAGGTGGGGCTGCCCCCCGTTGCCTTGGTCGACAGCAAAACTCACTGTTTGACTGTTCTCATCCGGAATGTTCAGGCTGATTTGACGCCAGCTTCCCTGTTCCGATTCGATATACGTCCTGGCATAGTCAAAGAGGGCGTCATAACCCAGGTAGACAGGCTCCTGTGCAGGCAGGCTGCCCGCTTGTTGCTGGCCACCAGCTCCCGGTGCGGGTCCCCGGCCACGTGAGGGCGGTTCTTCACCGTAGATCTGGTAAACGAGATTATTGGCCCAGGGGTAATAAAACACGCTGGCGGTGGCCACCACCACTGCCAGGGGGATGGCAGACCAGATGCCCAGGACATGGTGCCAGTTGAAATCCCTGGCTTTGCTATTGCCGCCGGTATTGCGAAAGGCAAGGCGTATTCTGAACATGCTCCAGCGCCAGAGCTTGGGAAACCACAGGTAAATGCCACTGAAGATGATAAACAGGAACATCAGGTTACTGGCCCCGGTGATGGCTCTTGCCGTGTTACGGCTCTCACCGGTCATGTTGAACCAGCGATGAATGCCGGTCGTCGTCCTGAAGAAGTTTTCCAGCCCGGGACTGCCGGTTTCCATTTCTTCCCCGGAATAGGGGTTCAGACTCACACCACCACGACGGCCTGCAGAAAAAGTGACAGGAGCGCCCGGGTCATTGATCACAGCAATGGCAGATGCGTCAACGTCCTGGTGTTCTGTGCGCGCGATGAAGGCCAGTTGTTCCAGTGACAGGCGTTCCTGTTGTTCGGCCTCCGGCACATAGTGGCGCTGTTCGGCCCACGCCAGGATTTGCCGTTCATAGGTCAGCAGAACACCTGTGAAGGACATCATCAGGATGACCAGGCCGGCAACCACACCGCAGACAAGATGGGCCCAGAAGAGGGTTTTACGGAACATTCGATAATTCAGCGGATTAATGATTATTGATAATAATAGTATTGTAAATGATAAGCATTATCAACAAAGTTGGGAGAGAGTTGCCCCTGTTGCCGGGGTGCCAGGAATGGCCCTGGACTTCAGGTGGTCTGGGTATCCTGCTGCAATGTGAGGGTATAGCGGTAGATCCACCAGGTGACGAGAATGCCGGCACACAGGTTGCCAACCGCTGCACCAATGAACAGGCCCGGTATATCGCCCATGGCGGCACCCAGCAGTGCCAGTGGGACATAGAAAATGAAAAATCGCAGCAAACTGGTGAGCAGGGCGTTGCGCGGCGCATGCAGGGCATTGAAGCTAGAGGCACTGAGTATGACCATGCCCTGGAAACCGTAACTGATGGGCAGAATTCGCAGCACGGTGACAATGACAGCAATCACATCCGGTTCATTGGAAAAGATACGGGCGATCAACGGGGCTGCCAGGGCAACGATGACATAAAGCACCAGCTGCAGACCCATGACAAACTGCAGGGACAGGCGCAGGGCATGGCGCACCCTGTCAAAGGCATTGGCACCGAAATTCTGGCTGATAAAAGGCGGCAGGCTCATGGACATGCCCAGCACCACGATCATCACCAGGGCTTCCATGCGCATTACCACGCCATAGCCGGCCACGGCCTGTGCACCGTACTGGGCCAGGGTGGCGGTGATCACACCCGTGGCCAGGGGGGTGATCATGTTGGCCAACGCGGCTGGCAAGGCAATCTTCAGCAATAAGCCCCAATCCTTGAGCAGTTTGCGTAATCCGGGCCAGAAAAAACGAAACAGTTTTTCCTCCACCGCCAGGAAATACCAGATAAAGACATTCGATAAAAACCAGGTGATGACGGTAGCGATGGCAGCTCCCCTGATACCAAAGGCCGGTAAAGGGCCCGGGCCGAAAATCAGCAGGGGATCGAGAATGGCATTGACCGCAGCGCCGAGCATCATCAGCTTGCCCTGCAAATTGGAATTGCCTGTGGCTCGCATCACTGCCGTGCCGGCAAATTGCACCAGCAGGAAAGGCAGGCCCAGGTACCAGGTACTGATAAAACGCCGGATCAGGACGAGGGTGGCGGCATCAGCACCAAGCAGGGTGAAGACCGCATCGATGGACAATAGCGCCGGAATGACCAGGAACACGCCAAGAATGAAGCCAAAGACGACGGCGCAGAAGGTCATTTCCGTTGCCTTGTCGTTGTTTCTTGCCCCCAGGGCCCGGGCTACACAAGCCGAGGTACCTATTCCCAGGCCGACGCCCAGGTAGGTCAGTAAAATAGTGGCAGGAAAAGTAAAACCCAGTGCCGCCAGCTGATCCGTTCCCAGCAGGCTGACAAACCAGGTGTCAGCCAGGTAGTAAAGAATCATGGAAATGGCGCCTACCGTGGTCGGCAGGGTGGTTCGATACAGGGCCAGGCCAACAGGATCATTGACCAGGTCAGGTTTACGGTATTTCCGGCTGTCCGGATTGGAGGGTGAAGGGCCGCTCATCAGGGGCAGGTAGTGTGTGTCCGTTTGCAGAAAGGCTGCGAAATTCTAACAGACAGGGTCCTGCCCGCACTAATGGTTTGCGGATCAATTCTTGCCGGTAAAAGCCGGTATCAGGCAGGCACTTCGCCGTTGACGATGGTGCGAATCATTTCGCGCCGGTAACCATCATAGTCATTAAAGGCCTTGTGCAGGCACGAACGGTTATCCCAGATCACGAGCATGTTTTTCTCCCAGCGCAGCCGACAATTGAATTCCTCGCGGGTGGCATGCCAGCCCAGGTAATCAATCAGTGGCTTGGATTCGTCCTGGGTCATGCCTTCGATTCCCATGGCGTAGGAGCAATCGCAATAAAGGCTTTTCTTGCCGGTTTCCGGATGCGTGCGCACCAGGGGGTGGAAATTGCCTTCAATCATTTTTTGCTGGTCCACTGTCAGGTTCATGTCGCCCATGGTGAGATCGTTCAGCTTGGGCTCGCCCTTGTTGACATTGGACAGCACGAAAGCTGCAGACATGTGGACTTTCAGGGGGGCAATCACTTCCTTCATCTTGTCACTGAGCAGCTCATAGGCCAGCTCGGCATTACTCCACCAGGTATCCCCCCCGTAAGGTGGTACATCAAGGGACTGCAGCAGGCTGATGGAAGGGGGTTGGTCCAGGAATGGCGAGTCCGTGTGCCAGCCATCGCCAAATACCCAGCTCACCACTGAACTGGCTTCCTTGAGTACACGCTGGACATTGGGGTGTCCTTCCATTCCCTGGGTGTAGGCATCGGTACCGAATTCACCAAAACGCAGGGTCAGTGCTTCCTGGTCATCAATGGTCATATTGCTCTGGTTGCGAAAGTAGATCATCTTGTAGCGGAACAGGGCATCCTTGATCTGCTCGAACTGTTTATCGGTCAACGTAGCAATATCCACATCCAGGATTTCTGCCCCCATGCTGCTGGCCAGGGGTTGGGTACGGATAGCCGTGTACCCGTTCTTCTTATCATCATAATATTCAGGTGGATAAAATTGCATGGAGATCCCTTTTTGGTGCCCGGCTGGTGCCTGATTGTTACTGGTTGCTACTGGTTGGTCTTGTCGGGTTTATACGACTGTCGGCTATTTTTGTTGCCTGAATCATACACAAGTGTCTTCCCAATTTGTATTATTGGAAGCAAGAGGTATTGACCGGAATCAACTATTTATCGGTTAGCTGTAATCGGGAATTCCATTACAATCCTGTCTACTATCCCGTCAGCCAGTACCATGCCATCAATCACAGGAGGTTTGGATCATGAAAAAAGTACTTATAGCACTGGGTATTATTGTTGTCCTTGTCGCGGGAGGATTTACTTATGTGTATCTCAACCTTGACGAGTTGGTGGAGACGGCCATTGAGACGGCAGGGTCACGGGCCCTCGGCACCCAGGTGGCGGTTGGCAGTGTGGCACTGAATCTGACTGGAGGCACAGCAGAAATCTATGACTTCACCATTGCCAATCCCCAGGGCTTCACCCAGGGAGACATGCTGCGGTTTTCAGAACTCAGTGTTGGGCTCGATATCCAGAACATCAGTGCCGAATCAATCCATGTTCTCAGCGTCGTCTCGCGGGATCCCTATGTGCTATACGAGAGTCGCGATGGCATGACCAACTTTGATGCCATCTCGTCCCGCTTTGACAGCGGCGAACCGGCCGAGCCTGCGGAAGATCCAGGTTCACAGCCACGGGTGATAGTTGATGACATTCTCATTGAAAATATCAGCGGTACCCTGATGGATGATCGCCTGCCGAACCCGGTGGAGGTCAGCCTGGGTGATATTGAGCTGCAAAACCTCGATGGCACACCTGCTGATCTTGCCAGCCAGGTGATGGCGCAGATCCTGTCACAGGTGGGACGTCGCGCAGCCGAAGCGCTGGTGAGCAGGGTCACTGATCTGCTGGGCAATTCAGAAGAGTTGCAGAACCGGGTTGATGAGGGGCGCCAGCGCCTTGAAGAAGAAGTGGGCGGTGCGCTGGACCGTGTCGGCAACCTGTTTGGCGGCGGTGACGACGACGAAAACTGAGTTTTGCCGGGGCCAGGTCAGTTTGCCTGGCTCCTGACCCTGGCAGAGTTGGTCTAGCCCAGCTTGTCCTTGTTTTCTTCCCTGAAGGTGATGAAGTAATCCAGTGAGTTTGGATTGCTCATCGCATCCCGGTTGGCGGATTTTTCCGGATCCCTGCCCATGAGTATCTTGCGAATGGGTACTTCCATTTTCTTGCCCGTGAGGGTGTAGGGAATTTCGTCGACCTGGTAGATCTCATCGGGAATATGACGCGGCGTGTAATCGGCACGCAGTTTGGCGCAGATTGATTTTTTCAGCACATCGGTGAGTGTTTCACCCTCAGGCAACTTCACAAACAACGGCATGAAGAACTTTTCACCTGGCAGGTCCAGGTTCACGATGATGGAATCCTCCACCTCGTCCATACCGTCCACGCAGCGATAGATTTCTGCCGTACCGATACGAATACCGTACCGGTTCAGCGTGGCATCAGAACGGCCCAGAACGAAACAGCCATCTTCCTCGTTGATCATGAAGTAGTCGCCCTGGCGCCAGATGCCGGGATACTCTTCGAAATAGGTTTCCTTGTAACGCTCGTTGTTTTCGTCATTCCAGAAAAACAGGGGCATGGAAGGCATTGGCTGTGTGACCACGAATTCGCCGACTTCATTGATCAGTGAATTGCCGTCTTCATCAAAGGCCTGCAGATCCACACCCAGGTGGGGCATCTGGATAACGCCAGCCTTGACCGGCAGGCCGGGCATGGGGCCGCAGAAACCGGCGCAGATGTCCGTGCCGCCACTGCCGGGAGCAACAAACAGGTCGCTTTTGACATTGTCGTAGAACCACTTGGTGCATTCGGCAGAGACAACGGAGCCGGCAAGCATGATGGACTCCAGTTTTTCAAAGGCAAACCTGTCCTTGGGAACCAGGCCCATATTTTGCTGCATCTGTTGCAGGGTGGGGCTGGCACCGAACAGTACGGCGCCGGCGTCATCGGCAAGTTTCCACAAGGCATCGGGCTCCGGATGCACCGGGTTACCATCATAAAGAATGGGGCAGGCACTGTAGAGCATCGTGCTGACTACAAAGTTCCACATCATCCAGCCCGTTGTTGTATAGAAGAACAGGCGGTCCTGTGGTTTGAGGTTGTAATGCAGTACGCCAAGCATGTATTGCTCGATGATGATGCCGCCATGGCCATGGACAATGGCTTTTGGCAGGCCGGTGGTCCCGGAGGAAAACAGGATCCAGAGCGGATGGTCAAAGGGAACCTGTTCAAATTCGAATGACTCGGCCGGTACCGGCTCCTTGTCCATCAGGTCTTGCCAGAGAATGGCATTCTCAACCGGTAGTTCGGTATCAGACTTGTCCAGGTAGGGCAGGTAAATCACCTTTTCAATACTGGACAGGGTATTGATGATGTTCCTGACTTCCGCCTTGCGGTTGAATGCCTTGCCCTTGTAATGATAGCCGTCAACACAAAACAGGACCTTGGGTTCAATCTGGGACAGCCTGTCGAGTACGCTGTGCGTACCAAAATCTGGTGAGCACGATGACCAGATGGCGCCAATACTGCTGCATGCCAACAGGGCGATGGCGGTCTGGGGAATATTGGTCATGTAACTGGCGACACGATCACCGGGTTTGACGCCCATCTTGCGTAACTCTGTCGCCAGGAGTCGAACACTGGCGGCCATCTCGGACCATTCCAGTTCATGCAGTTCCTGGTCTTCATTGGCATACAGCAGGGCAGCTTCGCCGGGTTTCTCATTGCGCAGGATGTGCTGGGCGTAGTTGAGTTTGGCGCCAGGGAACCATTCAGCGCCCGGCATGCTTCGGTTGCCAAGAACGGCACTGGGAGGAGAGGAAGATTCTATATTGAAATAATCCCAGATCGCCTGCCAGAAGTCGTCCAGTTGATCCAGCGACCAGCGTCGCATCTGGTGCAGGTCGTCAAACTCAACGCCCTGATTTTCCTTCAACCATTGCCTGAAGGCATTGATATTGGTTTGCTCCACCCACTCTTTTGAGGGTTCCCAGAGAATTTCACCTACACTTACCATAGAAACATCAGTCCTGTTTGCTATCATGGCCCTTTTACAGTGGGGCGCATTTTTTGAAGGCGGCAATATTACCATCCCCACCAGTTCTGGTCATTAATTCAGCTCAATTCGTGTACCTTTGTACAGGCAGTATTCAAGGCCTTTTTGGAGTAGCAGTAACTCATGAATGAAAAATGGATGCACATCGTCGTCGGTATCGTGCTTGTTTCTATCCTGGGAGTTGGTCTGACCCTGATTATCAGGACAGTAAACTCGGATCTTGGTATTCCCGAACTGGATACCGAACTGGCCTCCAGGGGCCTTGAAATTGCCCAGGATAATGGCTGTGTTGCCTGTCATACACTGGATGGCAGTGTTGGCATTGGTCCGACCTGGCTGGGTATGTATGGCAAGACCGAAACACTGGTGGACGGCACCACGGTTGTGGTTGATGATGCCTACATCATTGAATCCATTCGCAATCCTGACGCCAAGCAGGTGCAGGGATATGAAAAACTGATGGTGCGCTATTTCCTGCCGGATGAAGACTTGCAGGCACTGGTTGAATTCACACGACAACTGGCCGATTGACACGCAGCTCTGGGGCTGTTTTGCAGGCTAATGGAAGGCTAACGGAAGGCTGATAAAAGGTTGATGAACCCACTAATCATGATACGCCATGCCGGCATTGCCCTGTCGTTTGCTGTCCTGATCACCGGGTGTTCCCGGGACAATGCAGGCAGCAATGATGCCCGCGAACAATTCCTGGCTCACCGGGAGGACGTGCTGTCCACTTTTACGGCCTGCTCCCGTGATTCAACAACATCCCAGGCAACCCTGGTGGCGGAAAGCCGCTGCAGCGTTTTTTCTGTTCCTGAAAATTACGCGGAACCCGGGGGCAGGCAGATCGAGCTGAAAGTCATGGTAATACCGGCACTAACGGACCTGGCCTTGTCGGATCCACTTTTCCTGATGGCCGGTGGGCCGGGACAGGCAGCGACTGATCTGGTCCAGGTCGCGCAGGTGTTTGCCCGTGTACGTACTGAAAGGGATATTGTGCTGGTTGATCAGCGCGGTACCGGTGAGCTGAGTCCCTTTGACTGCCAGTTGTCTGAAGAGGAAGCTGCGGAACTGGATGCGCAGGATCCCGGTTTTGAGGAAATGCTGTCCATACAGTTGGCGGTGATACGGGATTGCCTGGATACCATGGATGCGGCGCCTCAATACTACTCGACAGATATTGCCATGAAAGACCTGGACAGTATCAGGCAGTGGCTTGGCTATCCGCGCATCAATCTCTGGGGAGCATCCTATGGATCGAGATCATCCCTGGCCTACCTGCAGTCCTATCCTGAATTTGTGCGGACCGTCATCATCGATGCCATCGCGCCACCGGCATTGTCACTGCCGCTGTACAACGAAAGGGATGCCAGTGCCGCGCTGGAAAAACTCATGCTCGATTGTGCTGCACAGGACGATTGCAATACAGCGTTTCCGGACCTGGCAGCGCATTACGATGAATTGCTGGCCCGACTTCAGCAGCCGCAACCGGTGAGTATTCTCAATGGCGATGATTTCAGGACCATTGATACCACCATCAGTGACTTTGAATTCCATAATTTCCTGCGCCAGGTCCTGTACAGCCGCGAAGCACAGCGGCTTATTCCGCTTATTATCGAGCAGGCCTGGCAGGGCAACTACCGTCCGGTTTTTGCCCTGGCGGGACAATATTCGGAAACCGGTATCAACCAGGGCATGTTTTTGTCTGTCATTTGCAGCGAGGATTACAGCTTGCTCACAGATGAATTGCTGGCTGAGGAAAGCGGCATTGCCTATCGCATTGAGTCGGCACTGTTTAACGAGTTTATCCTTGAGGCCTGTGAGCTCTGGCCAACTCGGGAGTTGCCGGCATCCTATTTCGAACCGGTAGCCGAAGATAAACCGGTGCTGATTTTTTCCGGCGAAGTTGACCCGGTGACACCACCGGCATGGGGAGACCTGGTCGATGCCAGCCTGCCGGACTCCCTGCACCTGGTATTACAGGGTTTCGGGCATGGCACATTATTCACCCAATGTACTGTTGGCATCATGACAAACTTCATCGAAAGCGGCAGCCTGGCAGGACTCGATACCGGCTGTACGGCACAGTTCCGGCGGCGCCCGTTTTTCGTTACTCCTGGCGGGAGCAGCCTGGCCGATGATTGAAGTCCGTCACCTGACCAAGCAGTTCAAGAATATCGTGGCCGTCGAGGATGCCAGTTTTTCTGTGCGCGATGGCGCCATAACTGGTTTGCTGGGGCATAACGGCGCCGGCAAATCCACAACGCTGCGCATTCTGTATGGCCTGCTCAAGGCCAATAGCGGTACTGCGCTCATTGATGGCATCGATGTCATGGCCAGTCCCCTCAAGGCCCAGGCCGTTATTGGTGTGATGACCGATGCCCATGGCCTGAATCCACGCCTGACGGCACGCGAGCACATTGAATATTTTGCTCGCCTGCGCGGCATGCAACGCCACCAGATGACAAAAGGCATCGATGAACTGGTGGCTCTGCTGGATATGTCCGATATTGCCGACCGTCGCGCGGAGGGTTTTTCCCAGGGCGAGAAAATGAAAGTCTGCCTGTGTCGTTCGCTGGTGCATGATCCGCAAAACCTGATCATGGATGAACCCACCAATGGCCTGGATGTCATGACCACGCGCAGCGTGCGCAGCATCCTGCAAAAGCTCAAGGCAGAAAACAAGTGCATCCTGTTGTCTTCTCATATCATGCAGGAAATCAGCGCCCTGTGTGATGAGATCGTGGTTATTGCCGAGGGCCGTGTCTTGATGCAGGGCACTCTTGATGACCTGGCGAAAAAGACAGGCGAGGGTGATCTTGAAGAAGCTTTCATGCAGATCACGAGGACTGCATGATGTGGAGTGTCATCACCCGCAAGGAACTCAAGGATGCAGTGCGTGACCGGCGTGCCTTGATGGCATTGCTGCTGTTTCCCGTCCTGGGGCCGGCCATGATTTATTTCATGTTCAACATGATCATCGATATCGCTGAAGAAGCCGGCGATGTTTCCCTGCCGGTTGTTGGTGCTGCCTATGCTGACGACCTGGTGGACTACCTTGAACAAAACGGCATCCTGATCGAAGAGGTCACCCTGGACGCAGACCCGGTTTATTCAGGCGAGTTTTATTCGCAGGCGGCCCTGGATGAAATCCATACCGCCATCAGGAACAGGCGCTTTGATTACCTGCTGGTGATACCACGGGACTTTGATGACCTGGTCAGCCAGTCCCGGACGGCCAATATCGAACTGCACCTGGAAAGCACGCGTACGAAGTCGGCACCCAAGGCCGGACGGGTCCAGGAACTGATTCGTGGCTGGGGCCAGGAAACAGCGGCACTCCGGCTGATTGCCCGTGGCGTGAGTCCTGATGTGATCAACCCGGTCTCGATTGTGAGAATAGATGTGGCCAGCCAGCAATCGCGCGTGCAAAGCATCCTGGGGATTGTGCCGTTCTTCGTCATCATGGCGGCTTTCATCTGTGGCATGGGGGTCGCCGTCGATGTCACTGCAGGTGAAAGGGAACGCAAGTCCCTTGAACCGCTACTGGTCAATCCCGTGCCCAGGTATACCATCGTTATTGGCAAATGGATGGCTGCCGTGCTGTTTTCTGCTGTCGGGCTTGTCCTGGTCATGGTGCTCAATTTTTTCAGTCTCAGCCAGGTGCCGCTGGAAGAAGTCGGCATCGTTTTCACGATTGGCCGGCTGGAAATTATCGGTGTGCTGGTGACCGTTTTACCGCTGGCCCTGCTGGCGCCTTCGATACAGATCTTTGTCGGTATTTTTGCCAGGTCGTTCAAGGATGCCCAGGCCTACCTGTCGTTCATCATGATGCTGCCGATGGCGCCATTCTTCTACAACATGTTCAACACGCAGGACCGCGAATTCTGGATGAACTTCGTTCCCATGCTGGGACAACATATGCTGCTGGCTGATGTGGTCCGGGGTGAAACACCGGCGATTCCGGATTTCGTGATGGCTGGCTTGGCAGCGCTGGTTTACTCCCTGGTTTTTGTTTATGGCGCCTCACGCCTGATGAAACGGGAAGGGATTATTTTTTCCTGAGATAGTTGATCAGGCTTTTTTGTGTTCTTTCACATGGGCAGTGGCATCTGCTGCCATTTTCAGGATGATCAAAAGACTGAGTGCCAGTATCGGCGCATCAAGGGCCAGGATGAGGAAACCGCCCACAATCAACATGACATGCATGGTGATGATGCGCGAATAGGGCTTGTGCATCTGGGTCTTGATGTCGGTGGTTTCATATTCCCGTTTACGCAGAAAATTTTCCACAAAGGAAAAGCCATGGCTGATGAACAGGGCCAATATGGCCACCCACAGGTTGCTGAAGAATAATGCCACTTCTTGCAGGGATGCCGATGCACCTTCTTCCTCGATAAACAGGCTAAAGACGAACATCAGATGCACCGCCATGAAAGCGCCAAAATGGCCAACAAAGAACAGGCTGTAAAAAAGTGCAACCGGGCCTGCAATACGAAACATTTTCAGAATATTGAAAAAACCGACGATGGCACTTTCAAGCCAGAACAGCAGCATGATTTCGCCGACATTCCAGTTCAGCAGCAAGACTCCCGCCAGGGGCACCACGTTTGCGGCCAGCAAGATCCACAATGACAGCTTGCTGCCTTGTGCTGCCGTTTCCCTCTCAGCGACTTGAACAGGAGCAGGTGCAACCGGCTCCGCGACAGTCTTCGGGTTGTCCTGTTGTTCCTTGAGTGTCTTCAGCATGCTCGCGGACAGGGATGCTGGTATGGAATGTGTCAGCGCCCGGTTGATATCGAACATGAGTTGTTGTGCCTTGGTTCTTTCCAGGCGTGAACCGAAGCTGACGGGAACCTGCAGGTAGTCAAACACCAGGTGCTCGCGGCGCCATTTGCTGCCCTTGTCGGGACTTTCTGTCTGGTAACATAGATTACTCAGGCGTGACAGTGAATACCGGCTTTCCATGCCAAAACGGAAGCATTCCAGGCGCAGGCGTATACTTTCCGGTTCCACAATGACCACTTCCCGGGAAAAAAGGAGCAGCAAAAGGGCACTCACCATGGCGAGGACACCTACTGACCAGCCCATTGCCCAGAAAAGCATGAACAGCGATGAGGTCAGGTCAAACAGGTCTTCGGCACCACCAATGTCCATGGGTAATTGAAAAAGGGGAATAGCGAAGGCCACGGTGAGGCCAGCCAGTACCAAAATGGCTGGCCAGTACCTGGGAAACGACAACACCCGGGAATAAGCATCCGCATGCTGTCCGGGCAGCCTGAAACAAAACCGGGTATCAGGTTTAAGTGTTCCCAGCCGGTTTAGTTTTCCGAGCGTGGAGTTCTTCCTTGTTTTTCGTCGTCTTGCCCGTTTCTCCATGCAGAAATTCTACATTGATCTATCGCTGACTGTCCCAAATTAATGCGCAACATGCCTATAATGGGCCTCATGAATATTTTAATTACAAAGTCGTTGCACAAAATAAGCGTGTTGTTGTCGTTTATGATTTTGGTGCTATCCAGTAATGTGCTGTTAGCGCAACGGGAGTTTCGCGAGTATCCCGGATTCGAATATGAGCCGGATCGTCACTTGCCGCCAGATTGGGATGAGCCAGGTGAATTTGTTAGTGGTCGTCTCATGTACCCGTCGGGGCGGATGGGCTGGAGAGGTGGAAGCTGGGAGCAGGGCGGGACGAGCTGGGGTGTTGATTACCCTAAGGGCGATCGTACCTTTGTCAGCCTGCTCAGGCGCTTTTCCACCATCAATGCCCGCTCGGTTGAGCAGCCCGTCAACCTCAATGACGGCGATGATGTGTATTACTGGCCCTTTCTCATGGTCGGGCTGGCAGGTTACTGGGACCTGACCGATGCGCAGGTAGCAAAACTGCGGGACTACCTGTTACGAGGTGGCTTCCTGTTTTGCGACAGCTTTTTTGATTCCAATTCCTGGGCAGGATTTGTGGCTGGCATGAATCGCATCTTTCCTGATCGCCTCATTGTCGACCTGGAAGGTGATCACCCGGTGTTCCACACGGTCTATGATATCCCCGCGCTGGCAGAAACCCAGATTCCCAATTTCAATTCCCTGATGCGGGGAGGCGGCGGCTGGCTCGGCGATGGCAGGGAGCCACGCTGGCGCGGCATCATGGATGACAGCGGCCGGCTAATGGTCCTGATTGCCTTTAACAATGATGTCGCCGATTCCTGGCAATGGGCGGATGATCCGCGTTACCCGGCGGAAAAAGTGAACCTGGGGCTGCGCCTGGCGGTTAATATTGCGGTGTATGCGATGTCGCACTGATGAAAAATCGATGTAGGCCGGAAGAGGCACATCGTGCCGTCATCCGGCGACTTCGATAAGCTTTTTGATAAAAGGATAAAAGGATAAAAGGATAAAAGGATAAAAGGATAAAACCATAAAATCGTAGGTCGGCATAGGGCCGCAGGTCCGTTTGCCGACGATCTGAAACGAAAGACAAAAACAATAGAAGAATAAAACAATAAAAACAGTGACTGAATCTGTCACTTTCCCGGGGGAATCTTCATGAAAAATAAAAACCAGCTATGTCTCATTGCTTTGCTGATCGGGCTGGCCTTTGTTGCTGGCAGGGTGTCTGATTTCAGTGCGCCGGCACTGGCGCAGGGCGGCACACTGACTGCCGAAGACAAGTTTGAAATACTCCAGCTGATAAACCGGTATGCCTATGGCATCGATACCTGCGGCAATAATGGCTATGACTATGCCAACCTGTTTACTGAAGACGGCGTGTTCATAGACAACAATTCTGATGCCGGTTTTGCTGCCGGTGGTCGTGAACTGGCTCGGGGCAGGGAGGCGTTGGCAGAGCTGGTCGGTGGCGGTTCCAGGGGGTGTGAGACGGCCTTACCCTGGACTGACTGGAGTCATCTCATGCTCAATCATGAAATTACCGGAACACCGGAAGGTGCCCGGGGAAGGGTCTACCTGGTGCAGTTGGGTATGCGTGGTCCCGGTTCAGTGGACCGGCATGGGGGATACGAAGATACCTACGTGAAAACCGATGAAGGCTGGCGTATCAGCCGGCGCATGCACGTGAGGAACAAGTACTGGCACATGCCGGCATTACAGACACCGGACCTGAACTGAGAGGGACAAGGGGCAAGGGGCAAGGAACAAGGAACGACACGTTGGGCTTTAACCAATTTACGGGGCGTTGTAGGTCGGGATAGACGCGAAGCGTCGTTTCCCGACGTAGGGATTTACCTTATGCGAAATATTCGTTGTCGGCAAACGCTTCGCTTTTATGACCTTCAGGGTAATGCCGACCTACCACCGTGTATTCCTTTTCCTAGGCCACAGGAGCTTTTGTAATTCGTCCAGCTCCTGCGATGGTATCGAAGACGCTGACCGTCACTCCCTCACGCGCAGTCTTCAGGTGTGCCACCAGGGGGCCGGCAGCATAAGCCTGTGCCTTGTCCCGGGATTCAAACAGGTAGATGCCACCAGCAGTCTTGCTGCTTTCATCCACGAGCCAGATTTTCCAGAGCAGGCCGTCCACATCCACAAAGCGTGGTGCGGCGTCTTCCGAGTGGGTTTCCAGGTCTGCCTGGCTTTCTGTGTAGGGAAAATTGATCTGGACCAGTGCGGTCATTTTTGTCTCCAGTTGGCTTATTCCTGTTCTGGATACTCTACCTGAGAGCGAGCATGTTCGCTATGTAAAGCATGATGCCAAATACCAGCAGGATATCGTTATCGACTAATTCTGCCAGCGCCACTTGGATCGTTTCCCGCTGAGTCCTGAGCAGCCTTATTTTTATCGGGGATTTATTGTTGAGCTACTGCGTTATTTCTGAAACGCAGAGAGTTATTACCAGGAATTGCAGGAATGCCAGGATAAAAAAAGGCCGGTCATGGATGACCGGCCATAAAAGAGATATATCGGAGGGGATATATCATCGGGGATTGGTTCGTCACTTGCCTGGTGATGTTCACCAGGCAAGGGTGTTAGAGCCTGCGATATCAGCTGGCTTGCTTTTCCTCTCCACGCAGGTACTTCATCATGGTGTCCACATCACTGCAGGTGAAGGGGTCTTCTTCGTGGTTGTCGCACATACCCGGCTCGGTAAATACCTTTTCAATATTGCCGTCATCGACAATCATGGAGTAGCGCCATGAGCGCACACCGAAGCCCAGGTTTTCCTTCTTCACCAGCATGTCCATGCCGCTGGTGAATTCTGCGTTGCCGTCCGGCAGCAGTTTCACATTTTTCACACCCAGCTGTTTGCCCCACTGGAACATGGAGAAGGCATCGTTGACGCTCAGGCAGTAGACTTCGTCAATGCCCAGTTTCTTCAGGTCTTCGTAGTGCTTTTCATAGCCAGGCAGGTGAGTGCTGCTGCAAGTGGGAGTAAAAGCACCTGGCAGGGCAAAAACCACGACGCGCTTGCCTTTAAAGATGTCCTCGGTGGTCACATCCTGCCAGCGAAAAGGGTTGTCGCCGCCGATGCTTTCATCACGGACACGTGTCTTGAAAGTGACTTCAGGTACTCTTGTTTGCATGTAATCCTCCATAAGGAACAATGTTTGTGTTCGATGCAACGCTCATGACCTGCTGGAGAGCAAATCTCATTGCTCGTTGCTATGGTGGGTAAAATAGAGATTGGTTCAGGATAGATAAAATATAATGTTTCTATCGCAACAATAGATATTGCCTATGGCCTGATGAGATCCAGGGAAGCCGCTTCATAGCCAAGGATGACCTGTTTTCTGTCTTTCCCCCAGCGATACTGACCGGTTTCGCCTATTTTCCTTACCACGCGGTGGCAGGGGATCAGCCAGGCAATCTGGTTGCGGGCGATGGCAGAAGCACTGGCACGGGTCGCGGCAGGCTTGCCGGCAAGGGAGGCCAGGTTTTCATAGGAGCTGACCCGTCCATAGGGAATTTTCAATAATGCCTGCCAGACCTGGATCTGGAAATTGGTGCCCTTGAGCAGCAGGCTGATTGGCCTGTTATTGCTGTGTAAAGCGCCAGGAGTGGCGCCAAAAAGCTTGTCATGAGTCGCTTGTATGATGTCATCGTTACGGCTGATAGCAGACAGCGGCCAGAGACTTTCAAGCTGTGCCACGGCAGCAGGTTCCCCATCGACAATGAATGCCAGGTGGCAAATTCCCCGGTCTGTGACGGCCAGCAGGTAGGGGCCAAACGGGGAATCATGGATGCCATAGTTTATAGCCAGGCCCTGGCCCTGTTTGCGGTACTGGGCCGGGGTCATGGCCTCGGTATTGATAAACAGGTCATGCAGGCGTCCTGGTCCTGACAGGCCAGCCTGGTAACCGGCTTCAAGCGGCGGCAGACCCTGGTCCAGCAGGCTTTTGACATGCTCCTTGCTCAGGTACTGGCTGAAACGTTTGGGACTGATCCCCACCCAGCGCGAAAACTGTTTCTGGAAGTGATATTCGCTGAGCCCGCAACTGTTGGCCAGCTCCTGCAGGGAAGGGGGATCGTCGTGACGTGCGACCAGGATATGCAGGGCTTTTTCCATGATGGTGTACATGGATTTTCCAGCAATATCTGTATTCGCGTTCATGACAACAAAGGTAGAGCGTTTCGCCGAAAAAGAAAATCCGTTTCTTGCTGTAGTTACTGTCACAGGAAATGATGGTCATTACCCGGTGAGGATAATAGAATCGGGCACCATGTTGTCTTCGTTCTCAATACGACAGACAGTCGGGTTGGTTGCAGGCCCGCTGCTGTTCATCGCTGTATTAATCATGCCCCAGCCTGAGGGCATGAGTGTTGAGTCCTCCCGGGTTGCTGCAATCGCCTTGCTGATGGCCTGTTTCTGGATGGCAGAAACCGTCCCGATTCCTGCGACTGCCATGTTGCCGATATTCCTGTTTCCGCTCCTGGACATCATGCCCACCGGGACCACGACACTAGCCTATGGCAATGAAATACTGTTTTTGTTCATGGGGGGTTTCCTGATTGCAGTGGCCATGCAGAAATGGAATCTGCATCGAAGAATCGCACTGTCTGTGATCGACAAGGTTGGCAGCAGTCCCAACCGCCTGGTAATGGGTTTCATGCTGGCCACGGCATTGTTGTCCATGTGGATCAGCAACACGGCTACGTGCGTCATGATGACACCGGTAGCCATTGCCGTGGTTGAACAAACACGACTTGAGCGACACAAGCAGATAGGGGAGCACTATAATTTTGGCACGGCCCTGATGCTGGGTATTGCCTATTCGTCTTCTGCAGGCGGCGTTTCTACCCTGGTGGGTACACCGCCCAACGCGATCCTGATTGGTATTATTGATACCGTCTATGGTTACGAGATCAGTTTTGTTGACTGGATGAAGCTCGGACTGCCGGTTTCCATCTGCATGCTGATATTGGTCTGGGTCGTGCTGACCAAGGTCATGTACCGCATGGATGACGCAGACGCTGCCAGTGAACAGGCCGGACAGCATATCCGGCAGCAACTGGACGCCATGGGGCCAATGAGCAGTGAGGAAAAGAAAGTCGCCTTACTGTTCTTTTTCGTGGCCATGAGCTGGATACTGCGTGGCCTGTTTACACCAGCCTGGCTGGACTTTGTGTCCGATCCTGCCATTGCCATGGCGGGTGCCTTCCTGCTCTTTATTATGCCGGCCGGCAAGGACAAGGGGGGCTTCATCCTGGACTGGGACACGGCCAAGACCATTCCCTGGGACATCATCATTCTCATGGGCGGCGGTTTTGCGCTGGCTGCCGGATTCAGCGAGTCAGGCCTCACTGAATGGCTGGCCAACCAGTTGACCATTCTCCAGGGCATTCACTTCTTTGTCCTGATCATTGTTGTGGTTTTGTTTGTCACCTTCCTGACTGAAATGACCTCCAATGCAGCGACAGCGACACTGTTTATTCCTGTCATGGGAGCCCTGGCCATTTCCATGGACCTGCATCCATTCGCACTGATGGTACCCGCTGCCCTGGGTGCTTCCATGGCCTTCATGCTGCCCGTGGCAACGCCACCCAATGCCATTGTTTTTGCCAGCCGCCAGATCAGTATTGGCCAGATGGCACGGACAGGCCTGGTGCTTAATCTTGCCGGTGGCCTGATTATCAGCACGCTCAGTTACCTGCTGCTGGACCAGTTGCAATAGCTAGCTGAAAACCTGAAACTGAATTACAGTAGACACAAACCAATACATCACTGTCAGGGAAGGCGGGATGAATAGCGGGCCGGGATATGGATGAAATGGAAAGCAACAATAAGCTGAAGCTACAGAATTTTGTCATGGCAGCCATTCTGGTGACGCTGGTGTTTTACCTGCTGGTTTTAGGCCAGACCATCTTGCTGCCGCTGGTGATAGCCATTGTCTTCTGGTACCTGATTAACCTGCTGTCCGAGGGCTTTGGCAGAATCAGTGTCGGTAGTAACCCGCTGTCCAAGCCAGTCAGGTACAGCCTGTCTTTTCTCACCTTCTTTGCCATCATCTGGGGTATTGTCGAGCTGATTGCGAGCAATATTGCCGGCGTGGTACGTGTTGCACCCATTTACCAGGCGAACCTGGAAAACCGCTGGGATAGTATCCTGGCGTTGCTCAGGATTGAGCAGGAACCCACGCTCAGCCAGTTGACTGAACTGTTTAACCTCAGCCAGATTATTACCGGCCTGGCGGCATCACTGACCAATATTGCTGCCAACATGGGTATTATCATCATCTATGTGATCTTTCTGCTCCTTGAACAGGGCAACTTCAGTGGCAAAGTAGCTTCACTGGCCAAGAGCCCGGAAAAGGAACAGCGGGTGAGGTTGTTGATCAAAAAGATCAACGAGGATGTGCAGAAGTACATCAGCATCAAGATGCTGACCAGTTCCACTACCGGCATACTCAGTTATATTTTCATGAAAGTGGTCGGCGTGGATTTTGCGGAGTTCTGGGCGCTGCTGATATTCCTGCTTAACTTCATTCCGACGATTGGCTCAATCGTGGCAACGATATTTCCCTCCCTGATTACCCTGGTGCAGTTTGATACTTACACGCCGTTTTTCGTTGTGCTCGGCGGAGTCACTGCCATCCAGGTCTGTGTCGGCAATATCCTGGAACCCAGGCTTATGGGCAACTCCCTGAACCTCAGTCCGCTGATCATCCTGCTGAACCTGTCCCTGTGGGGCTTGATCTGGGGCATCCCCGGCATGTTCCTGTGCGTGCCCTTGCTGGTGATCTCCATGATCGTATTCTCCCACGTGCCACAGACCCGTCCCATTGCCATTATGTTGAGTCGGGACGGGAAGATTAAGGATATATACGAGCAGTAGACTAAGGTCTTAGGACAGGAACAAGGGAATAAAGGAAAAAGGGAAAAAGGGGGAAGACTCGTTGTGCTGAAAAGAAATCATGCGATGTCGTAGGTCGGGATAGGCGCGAAGCGCCGTTTCCCGACATGGTGATATACAGGACATTGCATTTAATCGTCAGCAAAAGCTGCGCTTTTATGCTCTTCAGGGTAATGCCGACCTACGAAAACGTCCTTGTCTGGGAAAAGGATTGACGGGTAATCCGGGTGCACAAATATTTTTCCCTTTTTCTAGAATCTATACCCCAGCTCAACCGCCACCTGCCGTGGCCTATCGACAAACCCGTAATAGGTATTGGTGCCAAACGTGCTGCCGGCCAGAGGTGTGTTGCCCACATAGGTAAGCACTTCTTCGTCACCCAGGTTTTTACCAATCAGCATGACTGACCAGTTGTCCGCCAGAAGGCCAAGCCGGGCATTGATCTTGGTATAGCTATCAATGCGAAAGGCGGGGTCCAGGTTTTCGTGAACATTCTGGTCATCTACGTAATTGAAATTCAGGTTGGCCACCACATCCATGCCATTGTTCAGTGGCCGGGCGTAATCAAAGGATACGCTGAAATTGTGTTCAGGTGTGTAGCGCCCGTCCTGCCCCGTGTAATCACACAGGGGAATACCATTGACAACATCGCCATCGGGCACCTGGCGTTCGTAGCAGTTGCCGTTGCGGAAATCCGTGTACTCATAATCCAGGTAGGCATAGGCATAATTCATGGTCAGGCTGTCAGTCAGGGCCCAGCGACCATCTACTTCCAGTCCCCAGAGCTCGGTTTCCTTCGCATTACCCACGTTGAATCCCAGTGTGCCGTCAAACTGGGAAATCTGCAGGTCTTCGTAGTCAGTGAAGAAGAGGGCGGCGTTGAGCTCCAGTGCGCCACCGGCAAGTGTGTTCTTGGCACCGAATTCCAGTGAAGTGACTTCCTCATCCTCGAATTCAAAGGAGAAGGGATTGTTGGCCCTGGCATCAAAGCCGCCTGCCTTGAAGCCGGTGGTATAGCTGGCATACAGCATATTGCTGGGAGTGACATCCCACTGCAGGCTGATTACCGGAGTAAACATCGACTCTGAGCGTGAGCCGGTCACATTGTGGCCGGGCAAGACCACGCCGGGCGCGACGGGAATACCCTCGGTTTGCTCGGTATAAATGTCAAAGGCGCCGAAATAGACCAGTGCCACCTGGGGATTGGTCACCGGACTGCCGCTGGCATTGCTGATGATATTCATGTTGCGATTGGCGTCCTTGTCTTCCTCGGTATAACGACCGCCAACAGTCAGCCGCCAGTCATCAGCGAGGTTCCAGGTACCCTGGGCAAACAGGGCCCAGGCATCGCTATCCTGGTCATTAAGTCGAGTGGCATTGGTTCCGGGTATCAGGGCCAGGGCCTGCGTACTGGGATCAGTGGAGGTAGCTGCCAGGATGTTAAACAGGGAATCAGGCGGCAGCACGATACGCTCTACAGAGTCCATCTCGGTTGACTGGTAATAGGCACCGGCGATCCATTCCACTGTGCCGCCGGTTGGCGAGGCCAGGCGGATCTCCTGGCTGAACTGTTCATAATCTTCCAGCAGGTCACCATAGAAAACGCTGGCAGGGACGTAATCGAAATCACCCGTCTCCAGGAAATCGTATTCCAGATGGCCGGTGACAAAGGTCAAAGTGTTCTCCCCAAGTTGATAATCAATATTGAGTGTTACGTTGCTCATTTCACTGTCGCTGAATTCAGGCGAGTTTGCCTGGCGATTGAAATCAAGCTCTGATTCCATTGGCGGTTTGCCAAAGGCACCCAGCACCTGGGCATAATTTAGCCCGGCAAGAGGCGTTGCGCCGGCGGGGAACAGGTTGGGCAGGTCGCGCACGATTTCTATCTGGCGACCCGTAGTGTCAAAATTGTTCTGTTCTACTTTCAGGGTAGCATTCAGGTCGGCGCTGATGTCCCAGTCCAGAGTCAGGCGTACGGCTTTCTCTTCTCTCTGGGGTTCGTCGGCATTTTTGAACGTATTGTTCATATAGCCTTCTTCTTCATAACTGCGCAGGGCCAGGCGAGCGCGGAAATTGTCTGCAAGTGGACCGGAAAACACAGCCGTCAGTTCTTCCTGTTCGGACTCGAACTCGTACAGCGCCCTGATGTCGACCAGTAATTCATCGGTAGGCTTGGCTGTAGACAGGTTCAGTGCACCGGCAATGGTGTTCTTGCCAAAAATAATGCCTTGCGGGCCACGCAGGACTTCCACGCGCTCCAGGTCAAGAAAGGGTGCCCTGATCAGTTGCTGCCTGCCGTAGTAGATGCCATCCACATACTGGCCGACAGATTGTTCAAAAGCCTGGTTGTTGCCCGAGCCGATACCACGAATATACATCTGGGTACTGATGCCGGTTTCAGTCATGGTCATGTTGGGGACAAACTCGGTGATATCGGCAATCTTGTTGATATTGGCCGTAGAAAGCCTTTCATTACTGATGACACCGACTGAAATGGGAACATCGGACAGGCTCTGCTCCCGCTTTTGGGAAGTCACGATGATTTCTTCCAAAATCGGAGAGCCCTGGGCGAGGGCAGAAGTATTGCCAAACGTTGCAGCAGCCACAGCACTACCGATGAGAAAGGCAAGTCTGGATTTTTTATGCATTGAGTTCATAGTGTTCCCCATTATTTTCCCGTAACACACTTACCCCGCGTGTCAGGTCTGTACATGGCCTGATCCAGGGCCTGGCTTATCCCTTTCCAGAGACTCTCCCAGGTATGGATTCCGGCAAGTGTGAGCCCGTAAAATCCGAAGATAATTAGTATCTTATGTCGATGTCACGATTGCCGAATCAGGCTGCATCCTACCATAAAACCCTGAAATTGTAGGTATTCCGCCCGTATTTTTCTTCTGTGCGGGGAGCCTGGTCAAAAATATGCTCCTTGTACCGACCAAACTTGCCGTAATTGATGCCAAGCGCCCTCTAAACGTTTATAATTCGCGCCCTTTTGGAACAGGATGTCATCATCCTGCCAGCACAATGAACTTTTCCGAGATTTGAATGAAAAGCGCTGAAATCAGACAGGCTTTCCTGGACTATTTTGCCGAACATGACCATGAAATCGTGGCCAGCAGTTCCCTGGTGCCCGGGAATGATCCGACCCTGTTGTTTACCAATGCCGGGATGGTGCAATTCAAGGATGTCTTCCTGGGACAGGAAAAACGTGCCTATAACCGTGCGACTACGTCTCAACGCTGTGTCAGAGCCGGGGGCAAGCATAATGACCTGGAAAATGTCGGGTATACCGCACGGCATCACACATTCTTTGAAATGCTCGGCAATTTCAGTTTCGGTGATTACTTCAAGCGCGAAGCCATCCGCTTTGCCTGGACGTTCCTGACAGAAAACCTGGGCCTGCCCGAAGAAAAACTTTGGGTGACGGTATTCGAGGACGATGACGAAGCGGCCGACATCTGGTTGAAAGAGCTGGGGGTATCAGCCGAGCGTTTCACGCGTATGGGTGAGAAGGATAACTTCTGGGCCATGGGTGATACCGGTCCCTGCGGTCCCTGCAGCGAAATTTTCTACGATCATGGTGAAGAAGTTCCGGGAGGTCCGCCGGGCAGTCCTGACGAAGATGGCGACCGTTATATCGAAATCTGGAACCTGGTATTCATGCAATTCAACCGGTCGGCTGACGGCAAGATGACGCCGCTGCCCAAGCCGTCAGTGGATACCGGCATGGGACTGGAGCGAATTGCGGCTGTGATGCAGAACGTTCACAGCAATTACGAAATCGACCTGTTCCAGCACATTATCAAGGCGGCTGCCAGCCTGACCGGTACCGATGATCCCGGTAATGCCTCGCTGAACGTTATTGCCGACCATATCCGCTCCTGTGCCTTCCTGGTGCTGGATGGTGTGATACCGGCCAACGAGGGCAGGGGGTATGTTCTGCGCCGCATTATTCGCCGGGCCATACGCCATGGTCATAAGCTCGGTGTGAACGATCCTTTCTTCCACAAGCTCGTAGCGCCGTTATGTGATGTGATGGGAGAAGCCTACCCGGAGCTGGAAAAAAACAGGAAACAGGTGGAAGAAGTCCTGCTGGCGGAAGAACAACAGTTCGCCCGGACCCTGGACAATGGCATGAGCATTCTGGAAAAGGCCATTGCCGATCTCAAGGGCACAACGTTGCCAGGTGCAACCGTCTTCAAGCTCTATGACACTTACGGGTTCCCCGTTGACCTGACTGCAGATATCGCACGTGAACGTGGTCTTGAATTGAACATGGACGAATTCGATGCCGAGATGGACAGGCAGAAAAACCAGGCTCGTTCTGCCAGCCAGTTTGAAACGGCAGAAGCCCTGGATATTACCCTGGATACCGATACCAGCTTCAGGGGCTATGATCACCTCGAGCTTGAGGCCAGGGTCGTTGCCCTGTACCAGGACGGCAAAGCGGTTGAATCACTGTCTGAAGGTGCCAGGGGGATTGTCTTGCTCGATAACACCCCTTTTTATGCCGAATCCGGTGGCCAGGTAGGAGACTGCGGCACACTGTCCAGTGCCGGTGCACAGTTCAATGTTCGGGATACCCAGAAACAGGGCGGCCAGTTCCTGCACATGGGCAGTCTGGAATCAGGTGACCTGACCGTTGGTGACAGTGTGACCTGTCACGTTGACAACAGCCTGCGCCAGCCGACAGTGCTCAATCATTCTGCCACCCATCTCATGCATGCAGCCCTGCGCCAGGTGCTGGGGGCCCATGTGAGCCAGAAAGGCTCGCTGGTGAGTCCGAAATACCTGCGTTTTGACTTTTCCCACAACAAGCCGGTGACCGAATCCGAGTTGCGTGAAATTGAAGCCATCGTGAACCGACAGGTCCTGCAGAACGTAGAAGTGACGAAGGAAGTGATGGCCATGGATGCCGCAAAGGCCAAAGGTGCCATGGCCCTGTTTGGTGAAAAGTACGGTGATGAGGTACGCGTGGTCACCATGGGACGTGGAACCGAAGACGACGACAGTGCAGACTTTTCCATCGAATTATGTGGCGGTACCCATGTAAACCGTACCGGTGATATTGGCCTGTTCAAGATCATCCAGGAATCGGGTATTGCTGCGGGTGTGCGCCGGATTGAGGCTGTCACTGGCCTAGCTGCCCTGGCACTGGTGCAGGCCCAGGAAGAGACTCTTAAACAGATTGCCGGTGCAGTGAAATCCGGTACAGACAAGGTTGTTGACCGCGTCCAGCAACTTGCGGCGTCCAACAGGCAGCTGGAAAAGGAACTGGAGCAGCTGAAGGCAAAACTGGCCAGTTCAGCAGGTACGGACCTGGCCTCCCAGGCGGAAGAGATTAACGGCATCAAGGTATTGGCAGCCGTTGTAGACGGCGTAGACAGCAAGGCGCTGCGAGACACTACTGACCAGCTCAAGAACAAGCTGGGGTCCGCCATTGTTGTGCTGGGCACAGTCTCTGAAGGCAAGGTCAGCCTGGTGGCCGGGGTTACCAAAGACCTTACCGACCGTGTTAAAGCCGGTGATATTGTCAACGAAGTGGCACGTAAAGTGGGCGGTAAGGGCGGTGGCCGTCCTGACATGGCCATGGCCGGGGGTAATTCCCCAGGCGACCTTCCAGAGGCAATTTCTTCGGTAAAACAATACCTTGCGTCAGTATTGTAGCGTTTCATTTTCGCAAGCCATGTTTCATAAATACATTAACAATGTTCCGGAAATAGTATTGGCGCTTTTTAAAAAGATAGTGACAGAATCATGTTGATAGTTCAGAAGTACGGTGGAACTTCAGTGGGTTCCATTGAAAGGATCAAGGCTGTGGCCAAGCGCGTGGCTGCCTGCCAGGCCGAAGGAAACCAGGTCGTTGTAGTGGTGTCTGCCATGAGTGGAGTCACCAACAACCTGACGGCAATGGCGTATGAACTACAAAAGGAGCCGTCTCCTCGTGAGATGGATATGTTGCTTTCCACCGGTGAGCAGACAACGATTGCCCTGTTAAGCATGGCTTTGCAGGCGATAGGTTGTCCGGCTCGTTCTTATACCGGGGGGCAAGTAAGGATACTCACTGATAATGCACATACCAAGGCGCGTATCCAGGAAATTGAAGGTGAAAAAATCCTTCAGGATCTGGACAAGGGCTCAGTAGTTGTAGTTGCAGGTTTTCAGGGAGTTGATGAAAAAGGAAATATTACTACGTTAGGGAGAGGTGGTTCGGACACCACTGCAGTAGCGATTGCAGCAGCCCTCAAGGCTGACGAATGCCAGATCTACACCGACGTTGACGGTGTTTATACCACCGACCCCCGCGTAGTTGACAATGCCAGAAGGCTGGACCGCATCACATTTGAAGAAATGCTTGAAATGGCCAGTCTCGGTGCAAAAGTACTGCAGATTCGTTCTGTGGAATTTGCCGGAAAATATAATGTACCACTGCGGGTCCTGTCTTCGTTTGAAGATGGTCCCGGTACGTTAATTGTCTCAGAGGATGAATCTATGATGGAGAACCCTGTAATTTCTGGAATCGCTTTTACCAGAGATGAGGCCAAACTGAGTGTAGTAGGTGTACCTGATGTTCCTGGTATGGCTTACAAGGTATTTGGTCCCATTAGCGATGCCAATATCGAGGTTGATGTTATTGTCCAGAATATTGGTGCCGACAATACCAATGACATTACTTTTACCGTAGCCAAGAAGGATGCTGATGCAGCCTCCAGGTTGCTGGAAAAGTTGTCTGCGGAAATGGGTGCCAGGGGTATCGAAGTGGATCAGAAAGTGGCAAAAGTATCGCTGGTAGGTGTGGGCATGCGCTCACATGCCGGTGTTGCCAGTCGAATGTTTGAAGCATTATCGAAGGAGTCGATCAATATTCAGCTTATTACCACCTCCGAAATCAAAATCTCCGTAGTCATAGAGGAGAAATACCTCGAATTAGCAGTAAGAGCCCTGCATAGCGCCTTCGGCCTGGAAAACCCGCCGGTATAGCCATCAGGGAAGGACACAGGATTGAGCCCAGGGAAAGATGCCAGGGACAACTTGTGGAGTATTTAGTTAGTCCTAGAGACCAGATATCCAGCTGGAGTTGGGTGGGTCTTGTAAATGCTAAGGGGGTTTAGCAATGTTGATTTTGACTCGCCGTGTAGGCGAAACACTTATGATCGGTGACGAAGTAACAGTCACTGTTCTGGGTGTGAAAGGAAATCAAGTACGCATCGGTGTTAACGCACCGAAAGACGTTGCTGTCCACAGGGAAGAGATTTACGACAGAATCCAGAAGGAAGGTGATACAGGCAGTGCAGATGGTGATGCCGACGATGACAACGTCGGTAACAGCTGACAGCTTGCCAATAGTTTATCGCTAATGTCCCAGGAGAAATTGAACCCGGAATGCAGTAAAAACCCGTTGCCAATTTTGCCTTGAGGTCTCCACCAATCCAGATTGCATGTGTTATCATGCGCGCCTTGTTTTGGTGACAGAAGTCAGACTGAGGAGTCAGCAGCAGTACCTCCGACACTTTTGACACATGACAACAACTCTGGAGAGGTGGCCGAGTGGCTGAAGGCGCGCCCCTGCTAAGGGCGTATGGGTTAACACTCATCGAGGGTTCGAATCCCTCCCTCTCCGCCATGAATAAAAAGACCCGGCTTCGCGCCGGGTTTTTTTATTCATGGCGAAGAGGGAGTAGCTAGTTCGAACCCTTGGTTCGACCAGCTTCTACTACTTTCCAAAGGAAAGTAGTAGAGCGCAGGACGCCCGTTTTGTAGGGCGCCCGAAGGGTCAACTGCGAAGCAGTTGATCAATCCCTCCGCAAAGCGAAGCTTTGCCAACGCATCTCCAAAGTTCCGCAATAACCTCCAGGCAAACTCCTATTTCCAGGCATACCGGACAGATACCAGAATCACCCCAGGATAAACCCCTCCGCAAAGCGCAGCTTTGCCAACGCATCCAAAAAGTTCCGTAATAACCTTCAGGCAAACTCCTATTTCCAGGCATACCGGTTAGATACCAGAATTACCCCAGGATAAACCCCTCCTCAAAGCGCAGCTTTGCCAACGCACCCCCAAAGTTCCGCAATAACCTCCAGGCAATCTCCCATTTCCAGCCATACCGGGCAGATACCAGAATCACCCAGGATAACCCCCCCATTCAAAGCAAACAAAGATTGACTGCCACTGCACCCTTGTTCATATTATTGTGCACTCTGGGCAAAAATGGAGCCATTGCAGGCATTGTAAGATGTAGCATCGGCAGGGGGCACGAGAAGATGGTCGGGGACTTCGAATACATAATAGGTGATGCGACACCCAGGCGGGATGTGCTGAAGTGGAATGAACTGGTCGCACAATCCGGCTGTAGTGTGGATTTTGTCACAAAAAAGCCACACCCGATCCTGCAATCCAACTGGCGACACCTGGATTTTGGCAGTATCTGCATCAATTACATCTATAATTTCCGCTCGTTTTGCGCTGTTCATACGCCAAACGGTAGCCTCGCGGACAAGGCGCGCAAATTCAAGCTTATCTATACCGATACACCAGCTATTCTAAGGCATTACGGCCGGATCACCCAGGTCAAGGCCAATGCCTTTGTCCTGATCGACAGTGCCTGCAAATTTGAATTTGAAATAGAGCATGACCGCTCATTGGGCATTTCCCTGAACATCGATCCTACCTGGCTGCTCAAATATATTCCCAATCCCAAACTGTCGGTGGCAGTGCCGGTGGATGCTGACTCCAATTGGGCAAAACTGTTTCTGCTTGCGCTGCAAACCATAGAAAAACAGCAGGACCCCGAGCACACCATTCCACGCAGCCTGATCACTGACCAGTTAGGTTCCTTGCTGTCATTGCTGTTCCTGCCTGAGGAAAGTGCCGGTATGAATACCCGGCACCAGGTTTCGCTGTACAACAAGCTGGACAGAATCCTGCATGAGCATTTTCACCAACCTGATCTCAATGCCGGACAGGTGGCTGACAGGGCAGGTATTTCGCGCAGGCACCTGTTCAATATCTTCGCCCGTTCGGGCACAAGTTTTGGCAATACGCTGCAGCAAATTCGCCTGGCCAAAGCCAGGGAAATGTTGCGAGATGAAAGATACAACGCCTTTCGAGTATGCGATGTGGCATGGGCCTGCGGGTTTTCAGACCATGGGCATTTCAGCCGGAAGTTCAAGACGCAATTTGGCAGTACACCCACAGCATTTAGAAAATCAACAACAGGGGACAGCGCTCGTGGCAGAACATTTCTTGGCTCCGAAAGAGGAGCCCTTACACCCGGTCGCCAACACGGGATATTTCCCTAGGGGATTCCTCCTTCTTTTTATACTGGTTTTCCCGGCATGGGCAAACTGTGCCGAGGCCTGGTATGGCGCGGCGTTGCCTGATCCCGCCCCGTTTGCACCTGAACTTATCTATGCCCAGGAAGGATTCAGTCCCCTGGCCCTGGAAGCCAACACCTATCATGCACGCACCGAAGACATACGCGCTGATGAACTGATGGGGGTTGTGCAGGACCAGATGGATATTTCACAGCGCAGCCGGGAAGAGGGTGAATTAATCTGGGGCCGCATTTCCGGGCGTTCCGGCGGCAGGATGACCACGCAGTATGTCCTTGACCAGTTTCGTGACATTGGCCTGGAAGATATCCACCTGCAGGAGGTCACCATGCCCCCGCAAACCTGGCCGGACACGACCGCCCTGACCCTGGTGGCGACACCGGGAACCGGGACCGGCAGTGCCGATTACCATTTTCAGTCTGTCATGCCCCAGCCACGGACTCCGGGTACCGGACCGGAGGGCATTACCGCCGTCCTGGTGTATGTGGGTTATGGCCGTGATATAGATTTAAGTGGCAAGGATTTACGTGGTAAGGGGGCAGTCTTGCGTGCACGCCCGGTACAAGGTGGGTACAGCTCGGTGCTGGGCATTCCCGACAAGCTGGGAGAAGCCGGTGCGGCTTTCGTGATCGTGATCTATGACATTGCCATAGACCTGCAAATCTATAACCCGGCGTTGAGCGGAACCACTGTTCCGACTTTTGCCATTGCCGATTTTGAAGGCAGGTTCCTGGAAGATGTCATGGCCAGGGCGGGTGATACGCCAGTGGCAGCCAATGCCATGGTGACCCATAAGACCGAGACGGAAAACCTGACTAACAATGTGATTGGTCAGATCACAGGGACTACCGATGAGTATGTCATTGTGGTTGCCCACCAGGATTCCTATTTTTACGGGGCCATTGATAACGCCACCGGTGTTGCAGCCATGCTGTCACTGGCAAGACACCTGAAAAACCAGGATGAAAAACCCAGGCGTACGCACATTTTTGTCGCCACCGGCGGCCACCATGCCGGCGGGTGGCCGGGTACAGTCCAGTATGTGGACAGCATTCTTGGTATTCGGGACAAAACAGCGATTGTGCTGAACTGCGAGCATGTGGCCGCCACCCAGTTTATCGAGTACAGCGATATCGATTACAGCGTTTGGGGCACCCGGGGAGGCATGTTGCTGGCCAACACGGAAGTCCCGAAGTTCGGCGCGGTGCTTCCAGAGAACCCCGCAGTATTCAGTTTGCTGGATGAGGCCCTGTCTCGTTATGGCGTGACCTTGCTGACCCACCCCTGGGATGATGCCAGGGGCGATGTTTATCCGTTCAAGGACAAGGATTTCCCGGTGGCCCAGATCGTGGAGGTAGGGAACTGGTATCACACCACTGCCGACATCATGGAAGCTGTTTCAGCG